>QWCV01000079.1_pt1 | contig 141768 bp, 117 predicted proteins | sample 1972621 | NCBI WGS metagenome assembly QWCV01 (sample SAMN09866699, study PRJNA288562) | Human gut metagenome isolate pre2_stool, whole genome shotgun sequencing... | isolation source: gut | host: Homo sapiens | place: USA: California | reverse complement strand
GAAGAATGTAGAGTTCAAAGAGAACCTGCCGGAGAAAAGCATCAAATATATGAAGTCTGTGGTTGCCTTTGCAAATGGAACCGGAGGAAAAATCATTTTCGGAATTGCCGATAAAACCAGAGAGGTCGTTGGCTTTGACAAGGAAGATGTATTCAAGAAAATGGATGCCATTGCCAATGCCGTATCAGACAGCTGTGAACCGGCAATTATCCCGGATATTACTTTACAGACGGTTGATCGTAAGACTGTCATTGTGGTAGAGATTTCTGAGGGCAGACAGCGCCCATATTATATCAAAGCTCTTGGCAGAGATGGCGGTGTATACGTCCGTGTTGCCGGAACTACCCGACTTGCTGATGACTATATGGTAAAGGAGCTGTTGTTTGAGGGCAGTAACCGCTACTACGATCAGGCTTTGTGTACGGGACTGAATATCACGGATGACGATATTGATGCTCTTTGCAAAGCAATGAAAGAACAGGCAGTCAAGAATGCCCATACTGAGGAGCAGAAAGCATCAATCAAAGATGTTGGCAGACAGCAGCTGCGTTCCTGGGGGATTTTGATTGAGCGTGATGGAAAAGATTATCCGTCCAATGCCTTTGCTATTTTGACAGGCAACGGTGGACTTCATGTTGCAACGCAATGTGGCGTGTTCAAAGGTACAACGAAAGCGGTGTTTGTTGATCGTAGAGAATATACCGGTCCGCTTTGGGAGCAAATAGATGAAGCATTTCAGTTTGTCCTGAGAAATATTCATCTGGGTGCTACCATTGTAGGAATTTATCGGCAGGATATTTATGAGATTCCGCCGGATGCCATTCGTGAGTTGATCATCAATGCCATGGTACATCGTAGTTATCTGGATCATGGTACGATACAGGTTGCGGTGTATGACAACCGATTGGAAATCACTTCCCCAGGAAAATTGCCAATGGGACAAACCCTGGAAAGAATGAAAGAAGGATATTCCAAGATAAGAAACGAAGCGCTTGCTCATGCGTTTTCTTATATGAATTTAATCGAACATTGGGGAAGTGGTATTCCGAGAATTATTGATAAAGTAAAAGCTGCTGGACTCAGGGAACCGGAGTTTATTGGTGGCGAAGTGGATTTTCGTATCAATATTTATCGAGGTCAGCTCACCTCCAATGCTATTAGTGACGTCGAAAAAGTGCCGGATGCCGGTTCAAAAATGCCAGATAATGCAAAAAAAGTGCTGGATACTGATTCGAAAGTGCCGGATAGTGCAAAAAAAGTGCCGGATGCTGGTTCAAAAATGCCGGATAATGAACAGGAACAAGAAATTTATAAGTATGTATTGCGAAATGGTTTCATTACAACCGCTAAGGCGGGAGAGCTTTTAGGAGTAAAACATCGTAGAGCAAGAGCTATTTTGCTGGGAATGGTTGAGAAGGCTTATTTGAGGAAAGAGGGGGCGGCACGAAGTACCATTTATATAAAGAATAAGGAAAAGGAATAATACGGCACACGGATGAACGTTTTCATCCGCAAAAACTATAACTTATAAAACCTCTTCGCAAATTCCAAAAACACCCCGCCTTCCTCCGCCATATACTTAACCGGTGAATACACCAGATAGAGTTTCCGGAGAAAGGCAGCTTCCCCAAGCGGAAAGAGAAGCAGTTTTCCTTGCCGTGCGTCTGCCTGCACAGTTGCTTTTGAGAGAATGGAGATGCCCATTCCCAGCATGATACACTGCTTGAGGGCGGCGGCATCGTCCATCACGGCAATAACATTTAAATCATCGAGTGAAAGCCCTTTATTTTTCAGGAAATGAAGGGTTTCCTGCTTTGTGCCGGAATTATCTTCCCGGAGCAGAAACGGTTCTTTTAAGAGGGCATCCAGCGGTGATGGAATAGACTGGTAAGCCTGATAATGCGGTGTGGCGGGGGCAGCGATCACAAGCTCATCGGAGGCAAATGGGAGAAATTCGCAGGAGGTGTCCGAGGTAGTAGTTCCGACCAGACCGATGTCGCAGATGCCGTCATCCACCTTATGTACAACGTCCAGGCTGTCTGAGCAGGAGGCATAGACACGGATATCAGGATGAACTGCGTGATAAGCGCTTAAAAGTTCCGGCAGAAAATAAAGGGACGGAACGGAGGATGCGCCGATCCGAAGCTGCGGTTTCGTCTCGTTGGCGAGTTCCACGATTGCTTTCTGCTGCAGGGTCAGAATCTCCGTGGCATAGGAATATAATTTTGTCCCAGCAGGAGTCAGGGAGAGCGATTTGGTGGTGCGCTTTAAAAGCTGGGTGTGAAATTCCTCCTCCAGACTGCGGATGTGGGCGCTGACAGTCGGCTGTGAGATGTACAGCTTCTGGGCGGCAAGCGAAAAACTCTGATATTTGACGGTGTACACGAAAGCTTCTAATTGGCGGATGTCCATATATTTAAAATCCTTTCTATAGATAAAATCAATTTTTAATGATTCTGTGATAAAATCCAAAATTAAAATGAATAGTAGACAGGTGAAAACAATCTCTAAAGAAGAGTGTAGCTTTATTTATTGAAAATATCAATAAGTTTATAGCAAATATCAATATAAACGATTTTACCATAAAAATACAGGATGTTATACTTGTCTGCGGAAAGTATGGATAGATCCATGAAATGTACGCGCTTGAAATTTTTCTTGTTTGATTTTGTGAGATGATTTTTTTGCCAGATGCACTCAAATTTCTGATATGTATTGATGAAATGCGAGTGTGGTGCGTGAAATCACCCACAATGACGAGTGTGAGAAAAACTTTAAGAGTACATGAAATAAAAAAGGAGGCAGGTATGAAAGTATTTGACAAGACATGGAAGCTGGCAGTGGCAGGCGCGCTTGTGGGTGTGCTGGCAGCATTGCTGGCGTATTTTGGAAATCCGGCCAATATGGCGATCTGTATTGCGTGCTTCGTACGTGATACGGCGGGCGCGCTGAAACTTCACTCAGCAGCACCGGTTCAGTATTTCCGTCCGGAGATTGTAGGATTTGCAGTGGGAGCATTTGCAATCTCACTGGTGACGAATGAGTATAAGGCGACGGCAGGCTCTTCACCGATGATCCGCTTTGTTCTGGGTGCGATCATGGTAATCGGCGCGCTGGTATTTTTAGGGTGTCCGCTGCGTATGGTTCTGCGTATGGCAGCCGGTGACCTGAATGCGTATGTAGCGCTGGTTGGATTTGCAGGCGGTATTGCAACTGGTTCGTTCTTCCTGAAAAAGGGATTTTCGCTGGGCAGAGCGTATGAGACGCAGAAATCAAGCGGATATGTGCTTCCGGTGCTCCTTCTGGCGCTTTTTATCATTGGAGCAGTAACAGGCGTATACGCAGCCAGCACGGAAGGACCGGGAAGCAAGCACGCACCGGTTCTGATTTCCCTGGTTGCGGCTCTCCTGATTGGTGCACTGGCACAGAAGAGCCGTATGTGTTTTGCAGGCAGCATCCGTGATGTGATTCTGATGAAAAACTTTGATTTGCTCAGCATTATCGGCGCACTGTTTGCAGTCATGCTGATTTTTAACCTTGCAACTGGCAATTTCCATTTGAGCTTTTCCGGTCAGCCGATCGCGCACTCCCAGCATCTCTGGAATATTCTGGGTATGTATGCCGTTGGATTTGCAGCCGTTCTGGCTGGCGGATGCCCGCTGCGTCAGATCATTCTGGCAGGGCAGGGCTCCTCGGACAGTGCAGTAACCTTTCTGGGAATGCTGTTAGGTGCGGCACTTGCACACAATTTTAACCTGGTTGGTGCGGCAGCAAAAGCGGCAACCGAGACAGAGGCAGCCGTTTTGGGTGGTCCGGCGATGCCGGGCAAAATTGCCGTAATTGTATGTATTGCCCTGTTATTCGTGATTGCAGCGGCAAATATGAAACGTAGAAAGAAATAAAGAAAAGAGGAAACGGAAAATGTCAGATTTTGTTGAGGTAGATGTGCGGGGACTCTCCTGTCCGGAACCGGTTTTGATGGTGATGGATGCGATGGATGAACATCCGGGAAAACAGATCCGTGTGCTTGGCGATGAGGCACACACCCGGACGAATATTGAGCGCACGTTGGAGTATCATGGAAAAGAGGGGCACACCGAGGTGCTGGAAAACGGCTGTTTCACCATTACCTTTGAAGCGTGATGCTGCTCTGGAATATTAAATAGGTGGAAATGATGAGGCAGAAACGGGAATATCGGATTTTTACCTTTCACACGACGGCTGCGGCGATGGAGATGGAGGCATTCTGCCGGGAACAGGGAATCAGAGGGCGCCTGGTGCCTGTCCCACGCGAACTCTCAGCAGGCTGTGGAATTGCCTGGCGGATGGAACCGGCGGAATATGAACGGTTTCAGGGAGTGATTGCGGAGAGCCAGATTGAGATCGAGCAGAGCTGTGTGATGATGAATTAAATAAAATGTTATGTTAGAGCAGGCATCATAGAAAAAGTATATAGGAAAAAGCGGCGGTATCGGCAGCAGCGAGACATTCAAAAAAGAATGGAGCGCTGACTGTGTGATACCGCTGCTTTTTGGTGTGTAAATCGAGGTCAGAATGAGGTCATTGAGGTCAGAAATCAAATCATGACCTCGATGACCTCATTTGTGACCTCGATGATCCTAATATTTTGAAATATTATTCTCCCGCCTTCGCCTCATCCAGCAGCCGTGCAATCTCCCCGCGCACCAGCGAGAATGCAACCTCATTCCGCCCGCTATTGGTAACCACATCCGCATAGGCGCGGGTCGGTTCAACAAAGAGAGCATGCATCGGTTTGACGGTAGTCAGATACTGGTCGATGATGTTTTCGATATCGCGTCCGCGCTCTTTCGTGTCACGTAAGATTCGGCGGAGGATGCGCTCGTCGGCGTCGGCATCGACGAAAATGCGGATGTCGAGCAGATTGCGGAGTGCTTCGTCATAGAGAACGAGAATGCCCTCCAACAGGATAACCGGGCGCGGCTCGATGTGAATGGTTGCTTCGGCGCGGTTGTGGTTGGCGTAGTTGTAGGTTGGACAGTCGATCGCCTCCCAGTTTTTCAGTTTATTAAGGTGCTCAAGAAGCAGCTCTGTCTCAAATGCATCCGGGTGGTCGTAGTTCAGCTTTTTGCGCTGTTCAAATGGCATGTCATCGTGGGCGCGGTAGTAGTTGTCGTGGTAAAGCACGGTTACCTGATCACCAAATGCGTCTTTCAGACGGTTTGTAAAAGTGGATTTTCCTGAACCGGTTCCTCCGGCAATTCCGATGATAATAGGTGATTTTCTATTCACTGTGGTTTCCTCCATTTGTAAGTTTTATCTCAGTCGAGAAGAGTCCCACCTCTTTAGGTGGCGAGTAATAGCAAATTTGTCTCAGTGGGAGGTGGGTCTCCGACTGAGATAAACGCTCCGCGGGGATGCGCAGTGATTCTGTATGGAATATGTCAGCTTCGCTGACCAGAATCACGCGCCAAGTCTCACGGACGTTCGACTTGAAAATTGGTTCATTTTTATACAAAAACCAGTCCTTCTGTATATTCATTTTGAAATACGCCGCCGCGCTTCATCCGCACCGTCTGGTATAAATGCGAGGCGTACACCTCCTGATCCAGCAGCGCGAGCGCCGACGGGGAGAGGTTCTGGGCGGCATCTGCCATTTTAGTGATGAGGGGGATGCTGCTTTTTTTATGCAGACAGGAGAGCAGAGGGCTGCTCTGCCTGCGAAAACCGAGAATCCGTGCATAGAGCGCATAGCCCTCGTCCTTCCACCGGGAAATATCTTCCTCGCGCATACCGAGTGCCAGATGCAGAAGCGCCCGGCTGACACGCGTGTAGGTAAGCTGGCGCGTCTTTAATGCCTGAATCCGTTTTTCAAAAGAGAGAGGAAAGTAAGGTGGTTTTGCAAGGCGGGCGGCAAGCTCCGGGGAGAGATCTGCGATGCGGGATATAGCCTGCGTATTGGTATCAAAAGACAAAGTGCTGGAAGGCATAACAGCGTTTGTGGCAGCAATGGAACCTTTCGCTGAAGATTTCTGCATCTGTAAAACAGCCATATTTAAAAGATCTGAAAAGTCATCCGTAAAAACGGGAAGCGCACCTGCGTATGCGGGATGCGTCACGGCTGGCAGATGAGGTATTAAAATATTAAATAAAATCTCACTTTTTGAATCAGAACCCGGTTCCTGTTTTAGTGAAGCTGGACTATCTGCTGACAGATTTTCATAGCTCTTCCGAACTATCCCGCGAATTGCCGAAGCGGATGGAAACTTTGCTTCAGACAGTGCATCCTCATGATATCCGCTTCCCTCCCGCGAAATCGTATAAAATTCCATCGGGCTGTGCAGATCTTCCGCCGCCCGCAGATATTCAATCCCAAGGATATTATTAGGGGAGTTTAAAATGGAAGACCATATATGAGAGTTCGACACATCTGTATTTGCGTGAAAATCTTCCACATTTTCAACTCTTGTCCCGCCCGCCTGTGTTTCTCCCAGCGCCTTCGCCCGTGCCTGCGGATAAGTCAGTCCCGCCTTCAACCCTTTCCGCAGCCGTTCCTGAAATTCCGCCGATTCATGATTCAGCGCATAAGCAGCCTGCTTAAGGATTTCAATCTGCCCGCATTCACTGCCGAACACAACGGCATCCACACCGATCGCCGACAGAAGTGCAACCCCATAGGCGGCAAATTCATGCGCCGAGGCGGTGGAGAAGGCGGCCGGTATCTCAAGTACCAGGTCGGCACCGGCGAGAAGGGCGGTTTTCGTGCGGAGGTATTTATCAAAGATGGCGGGTTCGCCGCGCTGGACAAAGTTGCCGCTCATCAGGATGACACAGTAGTCCGCGCCGGTCAGTTTCCTTGCCTGCTGCATATGATACAGATGTCCGGCATGGAACGGGTTATATTCGGTAATTAAACCAACGATTTTCATAAATTTCAATCCTGTTTTTTGCATTTTTGCGAGGAATTTTGTAGCAGCCTTTTATAATAAAAGTAAGAATAAAAGACTGTTGCTGTTGCGGCAGAAAAATCTGTAAAAAATAGCAGCCATTTTCTGCTTCATTTACATTATATAGTGGAAGTGCGGGAGCGTAAAGGGAAAATTATAGTGCATCTTGTTAAAAATTTAATTAATCAAAAATTTGAAAATCGCTCTTGTATACAATAAACAACTGGTATATAATGTTAGCAGTAATAGACACACACTTATGAAAGGGGTTTTATAACCATGGCATTTATTGACAAGATTAAGGAAAGAGCAAAAGCAGACAAGAAAACCATCGTTCTTCCAGAGTCAATGGACAAGAGAACATACGAGGCAGCTGAGAAAATTCTGAAAGAGGGTATCGCAAATCTGATCATCATCGGTACTCCGGAAGAGATTGAGAAAAACGGCAAAGGCTTCGACATTTCCGGTGCCACCATCGTTGACCCGTACAATGATCCGAATAAGCAGAAATACATCGACAAGTTCGTTGAATTAAGAGGCAAAAAAGGTGTTACTCCGGAAGTCGCAAAAGAGCAGATGGAGAAAGACTATATGTACTATGCTTGCCTGATGTGCAAGTGCGGCGATGCTGACGGCGCTGTATCTGGTGCATGCCATTCTACCGGCAACACCATTCGTCCGGCTCTGCAGCTTCTGAAGACCAAACCGGGTATCAGCTCTGTATCTGGCTTCTTCCTGATGGAAGTTCCGGATTGCGAGTTCGGTGAGAACGGTCTGTTCGTATTCGCTGACTGTGCAGTAAACACTGACTTCGATTCCAACAAGCTGGCTGAGATCGCTGGTCTGTCCGCAGAGAGCTTCAAGATGCTGGTTGGCGCAGAGCCGAAGGTAGCTATGCTGTCCTATTCTTCTATGGGTTCCGCTAAACATGATGATGTTACCAAGGTAGCAGATGCAGTTAAGATTGCTCATGAGAAGTTCCCGGAACTGAAACTGGATGGCGAGCTTCAGCTTGATGCAGCACTGGTTCCGTCTGTAGGCGAGGCTAAGGCACCGGGCAGCTCCGTAGCTGGACATGCTAACACCTTAGTATTCCCGTCCCTGGAAGCAGGCAACATTGGTTACAAACTGGTTCAGAGACTTGCAAAAGCTGGCGCTTATGGTCCGGTTCTTCAGGGTCTGTCCATGCCGGTAAACGATCTGTCCAGAGGATGCTTCGCAGACGATATCGTAGGCGTAGTAGCTATCACAGCTGTACAGGCTCAGCAGGCATAATTAATACCAATTGGAATCAAATGGATGGAGAACTGGCACCGCGTCAGAGAATCTTAAATCCGTTTAATTAAGAATTAAAAGTGATAATTACAGTTCAGCCCGGTATTCATACATAATCCTGCAGTTCACAACAGGGCAGTGCAGACGTTTTTGCAGATGCTTCCGTGTGAACCGCATATAGAGAATACCTGCGGCTGAATTGTGATGTTATAAAGAAAGGAATCTATTACCATGAATATTTTAGTTATTAACTGCGGAAGTTCTTCCTTAAAGTATCAGTTAATCAACTCTGAGACAGAGGGCGTTCTGGCTAAGGGTCTTTGCGAGAGAATCGGTATCGACGGTATGCTGACTTACCAGCCGGAGGGCGGCGAAAAAGAGAAATCTGAGATCGCTATGCCAACCCATACAGAGGCTATCAACGCAGTTCTGGCAGCCCTGACTAACGAGAAGAGCGGCGTTATCAAGAGCCTGTCTGAGGTAGGTGCAGTTGGACATCGTGTCGTACACGGCGGCGAGAAATTTACTTCTTCCTGCTTAATCAACGACGAGTCCATGAAAGCGATCGAAGAGTGCAACGATCTGGCACCGCTTCACAACCCGGCAAACCTGATCGGTATCCGTGCCTGCCAGGAACTTATGCCAGGCGTACCGATGGTAGCTGTATTTGATACCGCTTTTCATCAGACCATGCCGGATGTTGCTTACACCTACGGTATTCCGTATGAATACTATGAGAAATACAAAGTTAGACGTTACGGCTTCCATGGTACTTCCCACAGCTACGTATCTAAGAGAACCGCTGAGATCGTTGGAAAACCGTATGATCAGATGAAGATCATCGTTTGCCACCTGGGTAACGGCGCCAGCATCTCCGCTGTAAACTGCGGCAAATCTGTAGACACCAGCATGGGTCTGACTCCACTGGAAGGTCTGGTTATGGGTACACGTTCTGGTGACCTCGATCCGGCTATCATCGATTTCGTAGGTAAAAAAGAAGGTCTGTCCCTGGATGAGATGAACGAAGTCCTGAATAAGAAATCCGGTATGCTCGGTATCTCCGGCGTATCCAGCGATGGTCGTGATCTGGAAGCAGCAGCTGAGACTGGCAACAAGAGAGCACAGCTGGCTCTGGACGTATTCGATTACCGCGTAATCAAATATATCGGTGCATACGCAGCAGCTATGAACGGTGTAGATGCAATCGCATTTACCGCTGGTATCGGCGAGAATAACATCAAGATGAGAAAAGATGTTTGCAGCAGCCTGACCTACTTAGGTGTTAAACTGGATGAGGAGAAGAACAACGTAAGAGGTGAGGAGAGAATCATCTCTGCTGACGACTCCAAGGTTCAGGTTCTCCTGGTTCCGACCAACGAAGAGCTGGCTATCGCCCGCGAGACTCTTGCACTGGTAAAATAATTAAATATGAATTAAAATTTGCAAAAATATGTAAAATTAATCATTGACAAACGCGCTCGACCTTTGTATAATATCAAAGTGCGTATTAGGAGATTAGTATGCTGATTCATTTATCGGAACTTTTTAACTGCGAGGGTAGAAAGAAAGTCTATACAGTCGAGACTACGCTGGACTCTGTTGATTTTGACGGAGAGACGTTTCAGATTGAGAAGGCTGAGCCTTTTGAACTGGAACTGACGGCTAAGACACGGCATAAGTATACGATGAGTGGTCATGCGACGCTGACGGTGGGAGGTCACTGTGCGCGTTGTCTGGAGCCAGTATCTTTCGACTGCGAACTGGATTTTGGACGAGAGTTTGAGGTGCAGGACGGTCAGGAGGAGAGTTTAGATGATGAACCCTTTATGAAGGGGTACAATCTGGATGTAGACCAGTTGGTTTGCAACGAACTGCTACTGAGCTTGCCTATGAAAGTCCTGTGCAGAGAAGACTGCAAGGGGATTTGCAATAGATGTGGTACAAATCTTAATCTTCGGACTTGTACCTGTGACACTAGGTCGCTCGATCCAAGGATGTCGGTTATCCAGGAGATATTCAATGAATTTAAGGAGGTGTAACCATGTCTATCTGTCCTAAGAACAAATCTTCCAAAGCAAGAAGAGACAGCCGCAGAGCTAACTGGAAAATGAGTGCTCCGAACTTAGTAAAGTGCAGCAAGTGCGGTGCTCTGATGATGCCTCACAGAGTGTGCAAAGCTTGCGGAAGCTACAACAAGAAAGAAATCGTTAAAGTAGAAGACTAATTCAATACTTTAATATCAGGGGTTAGGTCGTAAAGACCTAACCCTTATGTACAAGCCAATATCCTACTTACATAATATGTATTAGGGATAATGGCGCAAGAGCACTTTGATTGCTTTTGTAGTTGTAAAATATCTTTCATTTTCTTATTTAAATGCGTTGCAAGTTGTTTTTAGCGGAATGGTTTAATTTTTTTACTACATAAACCTACTAAAACAGTCGGAAAGATGGATTTAACACATTACTCCCACAAAGAAAATGAAATGAAAACAGACGGAGGAGTTATGACAAACGAAACGAAAAAGTATGCGGAAACGTATGGAGGAATGGCAGGGGCAGTTCTCCCGCTGATTATCATGATGGGAACGATGATCTTCATGGTTGCCTTTGGAATGCGTTCTACCAAAAATTTCTGGTCGGCTGGTTATTTTGCTGTTTTGGCTGGATTTCTTGTATATAAGGATAAGAAAGCATTTCAGAAAGCCCTGATCGACGGCGTGCGCGACAATATTTTTGCATTTATGATCGCCTGTTTCTTATTTGCGGGCGTGATGTCGAAGATTCTGACAGCGTCGCATCTGATCGAAGCGCTTTTATATGTAATGACAAAGATCAACATGTCACCGGCACTGATGCCGATCATCTGTTTCTTTATCTGTGTGGTGCTTTCCAGTGCAACCGGCAGTGCGGCGGGTGCGTTAAATACAGCCGGACCTCTTCTGATTCCGCTTTCCGTCGGAATGGGCTGTAATGTCAACCTGATCTGCGGTGCGATTCTGGCAGGCAGCTGTTTCGGTGATAACCTCGCACCGATCTCGGACACGACGATTGCATCCTCTCTGTCCCAGGAAGTCGATGTCATGAAGGTTGTCCGTTCCCGTTTTAAATATGCACTGATCGCAGGTGCCATTTCTGTGGTTGGCTATCTGGTATTTGGCTTTATGGATGCTGGAAATGGTGTTTCTGCTGAGATGGCGGCGGTTGACGCAACCTACGCTTCCAGCATCGTATTTCTGATTATCCCGGTTCTAGTGGTTGTGCTGATGCTGCGTGGCAGCGGACTCTTTACCTCTCTGTTAGTCAGTGAGATGGCTGGTTTTGTTTTACTCTTTGCATTTGGTTATCTGACACCGGCAGAGCTGGTTGCGAAAGACGGTTTGATTGCGAATGCGTTTGACGGTATGTTAAGTTCCATCATTTTCATCCTGTTTATCTTCGTTATGGTCAGCCTGATCAGCGAGGCAGGTGTGCTGGATGCGATTCTTGTATGGATGCGTAAATATGCGAAATCTGAGAAGTCGGCAGAAATTGCAGCCGGTGCGATGGTCAGCGTCATGGGTATCGTCATCAGCAGCGGTACTTCCGCCATTTCTTTCTGTGGTCCGATCATCCGCAAGCTGCTCCGCCCATTCAAGATTGACCGTGCCCGTGCGGCTAACTTCCTGGATGGTCTTGGATGTGGCGTCGGCTATCTGGTTCCGACAAATCCGGGATGCCTGAACCTGGCGGCGATCGCGGTTGCCAGCGGCGTTGTGTCCGAGGGCTATAACGCGGTATCTTTTGTCGGCTACAACTTCCACAGCATGGCGCTGACGCTGGTTTTCTGGTTTGCAATTCTCTCTGGATGGGGAATGAAGCATGAGACAGACGAAGAGCTGGCGGCAGATGGAATCGTGATTGAAGATGGCAATTCTGAGAAATAAAAAAGAATAGATTTTTGGCTTACATACATGACAGACGATAAAAAAGAATTTATAATAGAGTCTGTGTGAGGAAAAGAACAACTGTGCTATATCACCTGCATTGAAGCCTATTGTATATGGGAAAATCAGGTATATAGCATGCTTGCTATAGAAGAGAGGTTCAAATACGTGGGAACAGCAGAAAAATATTTAGATGCTGCGAAGGCAGCCATGAATTTTATCAACACAAGAAAAAGAACGGATGAGGAAGGCCTCTACTGGACGCTTGCAGATGCGGCGGCGGGAAAACCGAGCTATTATGACGAAATATGCATGTACGCAGGTGCTTCGGGCATTATCTGTTTTCTTCTGTCTCTGTATGAAGATACGCAGGATGCGGCATATCTGGATGAGGCGAAAGAAGCGGGCTGTTATCTGGAATACCGTTGGAGAAAGAGACGCGAACTGAAACGCAATTTCTCCCCGTATGCATTTTCAACCGGATGGGGCGGCGCCTCGTTTGCCTTGCTTCAGATGTATCTTGTAACGAAGGACGAACATTACCGCGCGCTGGTAGAGGAGATTCTCGACCAGGCGGTTCGGGATGCAATCCCGGTCAAAGAAGGCGAGGGCTATTACTGGTCCACATATCCGGGCATCGTCGGAACCGCGGGAACCATTCTCGTTATCTTAAATGCGGCTGAGAAATTGGGACGCGAGGACTGGAAGGAGTTTGCGGTCAAAGCAGGACGCTATTTCCTGACAAGAGGACGCGATATGGGAAATGGAATGATCTGCTACACGGGCGTCGATCCGACCTACTTTGGCGCTGGAAAAGATTATATCGACCCGAATTTCCCGATGGGAACCGGCGGAATCGGATTCCTGATGCTGAAGCTTTACGAAGTCAGCGGAAAGGAGGAATTTCTGGATGCGGTCAAGGGCGTGCCGGAGTATATGGACACGGTGGCAGTCAAGATGCGCGCTGGAAAATTGCTTCCGCATGCGCTCCCGGATCGTCCGGATCTCTTTTATCTGGGCTACTGCCACGGACCGGCAGGAACCAACCGTTTCTACTATGAGCTGTACAAATTCAGCGGCGATGTGAAATACCGCCATGAGATCGAGGAGCTTGTCAAAGGACTTGAGGCGACCGGTGCACCGGAGAAACGTTCGGCTGGATACTGGAATACGGAAAATATCTGCTGCGGAACCGCAGGTCTCTTAAATATGTACCTGGGACTCTGGGCGGCATTTGGCGAAGAGCATGATCTGGAGTACGCGAAACGCTGTGCAAAGGTGCTGATGGATACGGCAGTTTTCGAAGATGGTGCGGAAGGCGGACAGGCAAGCTGGAAATTTGCGCTTGACCGCGTAGCACCGGAACGCCTGAGCACGCCAATTGGTTTCCTTGACGGTGCAGCAGGTATCGGTTCGGTTCTCCTTCAGATGGCGCGGGCAGAGCGCGGCGATTTCCATACGGTAAGAGCGGTGGATGATCCGTTCCCGGAGAGAAAGTTAGAGAAGTAAAATGGCTGTTCAGGCAGAGGTGCTGTTTGTGGGCGGTATATTTGAATGTGTTTGAAATAAAAAGTGCTGTGAGATAGTTACTGGACACGTATGCGTGTTCAGTAACTGAGATACTATGTAGATGGCGGTGTTGTATGCAAAAAGGTGTACAATGCCGCTATTTTTTGTTAATATAGAGAAGAAAAAAAGAGGGACAATGTTTTATAAATATCACGTTAGGAGGTTTTACATATGAAAAAGGGAAAATATTTACTTTTGACCGTCACAGCCGCCGCGCTTCTGGCGGCGATCCCATTTCAGGCATTTGCGTCGAAGGATACGGAGGACCGCAGCCCGGTTGGCTCGATCGGCTTAAATGTTTCGTCCTCGATCCATGTCGGTGATGAGAGTTCAGATGTGGATGTTTCGCTCGATTTCGGTGACTGCGATATTTCCAATGTTGATGTGATCAACGAGCCCTCCGGTAAATGGGTGGACAAGGATAAGCCAAAGCTGGAGGTTACTCTGGAGGCGGACGATGATTATTATTTTAAATCCGGTTATGCGAAAAAGAATGTGACCCTGAGCGGTGACAGTGCGACGGTTACTTCCATCAAGCGCAAGGGCGATGAGGAACTCCGGGTCGTGATCACCCTGAAAGCTTTAAAAGGAACCTCCAGTGATTACAGCCTGGATGTTGATGAGGCAGAGTGGGATCAGATGGATGGCGTTGCAGAGTGGAACGGCAGTGAGGATGCGAAATACTATGAGCTGCGCGTTTACCGGGATGAGAAATTTTTAAGTACGGTAAAACCGGGAAAAGAAACGAAATACAATCTTGGACGTTATCTTACGCAGGCGGGAACCTACACGTTTGATGTGCGCGCGGTTTACAGCGATTCACGGCACGGCGAATGGCAGACATCGGATTCCTTCACAATCACGGCGGAGCAGGCGCAGGAAATTCAGAAGACGCTTGTATTCAAGGAAGCAGGCAGCGGTCCGGCAGCCGGTGCGTGGGAACAGGATGCGCTTGGATATAAGTACCGCAATTCCGATGGAAGCTATGTGACCAATAACTGGCAGCAGATCGGCGGTGTGTGGTATTTCTTCGATGAAAATGCATATTGCAAGACGAATACCTGGGTGTTCTGGAATGGAAAATGGTATTATCTGGATGTAAACGGCGCGATGTTAGTTAATACGACGACGCCGGACGGCAAGCAGGTCGGGGAAGATGGGGCGCTTCTGTAAAATTTTTAAGAAACAATTTTGATGAAAATCCGTCAGGGAAGATGGAGACAGAATTGTAAAATAGATGTGAGAAGAGGCAGATTGCACGGAATATGCGGTCTGTCTCTTTTACATTTAAAAACAGAGAAAAACAAAGAGAATATTTGCAAACAGAACGATGATAGAATGAAAACACATACAAGAAAAGAGTGCTGGAGGACAAGCTGGCAGTTATTTCTGATGAAATAAAAAAATTAACAAAAAGAATACTTGCATATTGTGAAATAAGTAGTAAGATAGAAATGGTATCTCATGACTGCCTATTTTTTAACAATCTAGGGGAAGGGGCGGTCTGAGAAGAGACTGCAAGGGGTTCTAAGCCAGTATGGAGGATGGCAAAAAAAGGACTGACAAAGGAGGGGCACAAAGATGGCAGCACAAATTTTGGCTGTGATTATTTTTATTGTAATGTTTGGACTTATCATCTGGGATCACATTGAGAGGCATATCGTATCGCTCGGATGCGGGCTTCTGACGCTGGTGCTGGTGTTTGGCGTCTGTATGCACAGTGAGGCGGCAGCGGCGGAGACACTGAGCCTGCACAGCTTCATGGTTCCGAACTTCTGGTTTCAGACCGAGGCGGCGGCAGAGTCCTCGAGCGGCATCAACTGGGCGACGATTCTTTTTATTGCCGGTATGATGCTGATGGTGGAGGGCATGGAGCGCGCGGGATTTTTCCGGTGGCTGTGCCTGACAATCGCCAAGGCGGTACATTATAAGACGATTCCGATTTTTATTTCATTTATGCTGATGTCGGCGTTTCTGGCGATGTTTATCGACAGTATTACCGTTATTCTTTTTTTGGCAGCGGTCACGGTAGAGCTGGCGCATCTTCTGCATTTTGATCCGATTCCGATGATCATTTCAGAGATCTTCTGTTCGAATTTGGGCGGCTCTGCGACGATGTGCGGCGATCCGCCGAATATCATCATCGGAACCTCGCTCGGATATTCATTTAAAGATTTTATTTTAAATACAGGTATGATGGCGGGTGTTTCGCTGATTTTTGTCGTGCTGTTTTTCTATTTTTCCTTTAGGAAAGAATTAAAGGCGAGTGAAAAGCATGACGAAGCGGTTACATATCCATCCCCACAGGAGGCGATCGCGGATCAGAAACGGTTTGCGGTCAGTGTGGTGATCTTTGCGGCGGCGATCGTGATGCTGGTGACGCATGCACAGACGGGACTGACAGTTGCGACGATCGGCGTATTTATCGGTGCTTTTTCGCTGCTGGCATCCGGCGGTGAGGCGCTCAGCATGATTAAGAAGCTTGACTATAAGACGCTGCTATTCTTCATTGGTCTTTTTGTCGTGGTCGGCGGCATGGAGCAGACGGGCGTCCTAAATTCTTTGGCAGGGATCATTGACGCAGTCAGTGGAAATAATGTAAAATGGGTAGTAGCGATTGTGCTGTGGCTGTCGGCGCTTGCGAGTGCATTTGTGGACAATATCCCATTTGCGGCGACGATGATCCCGGTTATCCGGAGTCTGGCGCAGGCAGGCGGCATGGATCTCTCGGTTCTGGCGTGGGCGCTTTCGATGGGTACGGATATTGGCGGCTGCGGAACTCCGATCGGAGCCTCGGCAAACGTAGTTGGTATCTCAGTGGCAGCGAAAAACGGACATTTTATCGGCTGGGGGAAATATTGCCGGTATGCAGCTCCGGCGACGGTGCTGGTAATCCTGATTTCCATGGTTTGTATATATGCGAGATACTTTTAAGGGGGCTTTTATATGGAGAAGAGGAAAAACAGAGTGATCATCTCGGTCAGCAGACAGTTTGGCAGCGGCGGACACAAGATAGCGGAAGCGCTGGCAGAGCATTTTGAACTTCCGATTTATGATCATAGGATGCTGGACAGTATTGCCAAGGAAAAGGGTGTGGATCCGCGTGTGCTGGAAAAATACGACGAGAAGCCGCTAAACCGTTTTCTGGCGCGCAATGTCAGCGGATTTTCAAGCTCTCTGGAGAACAATCTGGCGCAGATGCAGTTCAGTTACCTGAAAGACAAGGCCGATTCGGGGGAATCGTTTGTGGTAGTTGGACGATGTGCGGAGACGGTTTTAAAGGAATATGACGGACTGATCACGATCTTTGTGCTGGGCGATGAGGAAACACGGGTGAAGAGAATTGAGCAGCTGCACGGACTTTCAGAGGACGAGGCGAAACGTCTGGTAAAGACGAAGGACTGGCGGCGGAAATCCTACCACAACTGTTACAGCCGCGGACGCTGGGGGGATTCCAGAAATTATGACCTTTCGATCAACAGCAGCCGGCTGGGAATTGAGGGAACGACGAAGATGCTGGAGGAGTATGTGCAGGCGCGGATGGACGCGATGCAGAAATAAAATAATAGAGATATCGAAGGAAAAGAGAAAGGGGAACGTGTGCATAGGTGGCGCACGTCCCCCTTTTCCTGCCGAGGTGTTATACTGTTACTGTTCCTGGGTAGGTACTTTTGGAAGCGAAAGTGCCGTAAGAAAACGTGGTGGCAGCAGGAATTTGCCGTATTTAAATGCGAAGCCACGGCAAATTCCGTTACTGGGTACGTATGCGTGAACAGTAACGTTATACTAAAAAATATGGAATTAGATAGAAAAATCGTATTTGCTATCTGTTCGATCTTGTTTTATAGTATATAAAATATTTAATAGGAGTTTGATGATATATGACAGAGTTAAAAGAAGAAAAAAAGACCGGTCTCGTTCTGGAGGGCGGCGGGATGCGCGGTATTTACACAGCGGGCGTCCTGGATGTGTTTTTGGATCATGATATTTCATTTGACGGCGTGATCGGCGTCTCGGCGGGTGCAGTGCATGGGGCTTCGTTTGTGTCGGGGCAGAAGGAGCGGAGCATCCGCTACTATAAAAAATACTGCAATGACAAGCGTTTTATGAGCTTTAAAAACTGGCTGCGGACGGGAAATCTGGTGGACGAGCAGTTCTGCTTCCATGATATACCGGAACGGCTGGATCCGTATGATTACGAGGCATTTGACCGGGGAAATACACGGTTTTATGTGGCATGCAGCAATGTGGAGACAGGGAAAGCAGAGTATCTGGAGATCAAAGATATGTTCAAAGATGTTGAATATTTCCGTGCGACGGCATCCCTTCCGTATGTGTCCCATATGGTCGAGGTTGGTGGAATGAAGCTTCTGGACGGCGGCTGCACGGACAGCATTCCGTTGCGTGCGTTCGCTAAGATGGGGTATAAAAAATGCGTCGTTGTGCTGACCCGTCCGGCGGGCTACCGCAAGAAACCGGGCAATTTCTGGCTGCCGGAGGCGGCATATCACAAATATCCGGCGTTCGTGAGGGCGCTTCGCAGCCGCTATTATTTCTATAATAAGACGGTGGAATGGATCGATCGCCTCGAACAAGAGGGAAAAATTTTTGTTATCCGTCCGAGCGTGGCGCTTCCAATCGGCAGAACCGAACATAGTGTTGAAAAATTGCAGGAGACGTATGATATCGGCAGGAAGGATGCTGCCAATCAGATGCATGCAATGGAAAATTGGTTCAAATCTTATTGATTTATAGATTGATCTCTAGTATAGTAAAGATTGATGTAATGTGGCTGTGGACAATAAAAAGCGGGACAGCTGCAGCGTGACGATGAAAGAGCGATTCGTTCGGACCACATATGCCGCAGTGGCGGAAGACAGGTTTGGTATGTGTATCGCTATAAATTATAGAAGGAGAACACGCAATGGTTAAGATAGCAGTAGATGCCATGGGGGGCGACAACGCACCGGGTGAGATCGTGGCAGGTGCCGTGATGGCAGCCCAGTCGAGGGAAGATATTCAGATTTTCCTGATCGGCAAGGAAGAAGTCGTATCAGAAGAATTAAAAAAGCATACATATAAGAAAGAACAGATCGAGGTTGTCAATGCGACTGAGGTCATCGAGACGGAGGAACCGCCGGTCAATGCGATCCGCACGAAGAAAGATTCGTCCATCGTGGTCGGCATGAATATGGTCCGCAGGGGTGAGGCGGACGCATTCTGTTCCGCGGGCAGCTCCGGCGCGATTCTGGTCGGCGGACAGGTGATCGTCGGCAGAATCAAGGGCGTTGAACGTCCGCCACTGGCTCCATTGATTCCGACAGAAAAGGGCGTGTCCCTGCTGATCGACTGCGGCGCCAATGTCGATGCAAGACCGTCCCATCTGGTACAGTTTGCAAAGATGGGATCCATCTACATGGAACACGTGGTTGGAATCAAGAATCCGCGTGTGGCGATCGTCAACATCGGTGCGGAGGAAGAGAAGGGCAATGCGCTGGTGAAAGAGACATTCCCGCTCTTAAAAGAATGTAAGGACATTAATTTCATCGGCAGCATCGAGGCACGCGAGATTCCGCACGGCGGCGCGGATGTCATCGTTTCCGAGGCATTTGTCGGAAATGTCATCCTGAAACTTTATGAAGGTGTCGGTGCAACCCTGATTTCCATGGTAAAACAGGGCATGATGACAAGCCTGCGCTCAAAGATCGGCGCATTGCTTGTTAAACCGGCGTTAAAGACGACGCTCAAAGCATTCGATGCGAGCCAGTACGGCGGCGCACCGCTTCTGGGACTCAAAGGGCTGGTTGTCAAGACGCACGGAAATTCCAAGCGCACCGAGGTGTGCAATTCGATTCTTCAGTGTGTGACCTTTAAAGAGCAGGCGATTAATGAAAAGATCAAGGAAAGCCTGTGAAACTTTCGTGAAATTATAAAATGTAGCGAAAAAACGATATGTTTTTAATCAATCTAGAATTCTAAATATTTTAAAATAAGTTCATAGAAAGGAAGAAAATTATGGAATTTGAAAAATTACAGAACATTATCGCGGAGGTACTGAATGTTGAAGCAGATGAAATTACGTTAAATACGACGTTTGTGGATGATCTGGGCGCTGATTCGCTGGATATTTTTCAGATTATCATGGGAATCGAGGAGGAGTTTGATATCGAAATCCCGACTGAGGAGGCAGAAAAGATTGTATCTGTGGGCGATGCAGTAGAGCAGATCAAGAACGCACTGAACTAATTCAATGTTTGTTAAAAAGTTATAGAGAAGTCTGTCAGGCAAAGGGGCTGGGCGGGCTGCCGAAGGGCAGGATCGCGACAGCTCCTTTCCAAAAAGAACGGATGTTTGACTCTGGCTCACAGGCACAAATAGCAATGATTGCCGGAATCAGTCAGCAGCAGGACAGGCTGGAAAGAGAGAAATATATGGAGTATACATTAAATGAATTGGAAAAACGGATTGGCTATTCGTTTCAGGACAAGAAGCTTCTGGAACACGCGATGATACATAGTTCGTATGCCAATGAGCACCATCTTGGAAAACTGGGATGCAACGAGCGCCTTGAATTTTTAGGCGACGCGGTGCTGGAAGTGGTATCGAGTGATTTCCTGTTCCGCACGTTTCCGGAGATGCCGGAGGGCGATATGACAAAGACACGTGCGAGTCTGGTCTGCGAGCCGACGCTTGCATTCTGCGCACAGGAGATCGATCTGGGTGGATTTTTGCTGCTTGGAAAAGGCGAGGATGCGACCGGCGGACGGGGGCGCGATTCGGTGGTGTCGGATGCAATGGAGGCACTGATCGGTGCGATTTATCTGGACGGTGGTTTTGCTAATGCAAAAGAGTTTATTCATCGATTTATTTTGAACGATATGGAACACAAAAAGCTCTTTTATGATAGCAAGACTATCTTGCAGGAGATTGTGCAGGGACACACGGACGAGACACTTACATACGTTCTTATGAAAGAAGAAGGACCGGATCACAACAAGAGCTTCGAAGTGTCCGCGATGCTGGACGGTCAGGAGATCGGGCGCGGCATCGGACGGACGAAAAAATCAGCGGAACAGCGTGCGGCGTACCGTGGGATCCTCACTATCAGAAAACCGCAGGAGTAGGTATGTATTTAAAGAGTATTGAAATACAGGGTTTTAAGTCATTTGCCAATAAAATTCTGTTTGAGTTCCACAACGGAATTACGGGCATCGTCGGGCCAAACGGCAGCGGCAAGAGCAATGTCGCCGATGCAGTGCGCTGGGTGCTCGGTGAGCAGAGAAGCAGGCAGCTGCGCGGCGGCACGATGCAGGACGTTATTTTTGCTGGTACGGAGCTTCGAAAACCGCAGGGATTTGCCTACGTGGCGATCACACTGGATAATGCCGATCACAAACTTCCGATTGAGTACGACGAAGTCACGGTTTCAAGACGTCTTTACCGTTCTGGTGAGAGTGAATATAAGATTAATGGAACGAGCTGCCGTCTAAAAGATATCAACGAGCTCTTTTATGATACGGGTATCGGTAAAGAGGGATATTCCATCATCGGACAGGGACAGATTGATCAGATTTTAAGCGGGCGGCCGGAGGAACGGCGCGAGCTGTTTGATGAGGCGGCTGGAATTGTGAAATTCAAGCGGCGCAAGGCGATCGCACAGAAGAAGCTGGAAGATGAAAAACAGAACCTGATCCGCGTGACGGATATTTTGGCCGAGCTGGAAAAACAGGTAGGACCGTTGGAACGGCAGTCGGAGGAGGCGAAGGAGTATCTGCGTCTGCGGGAAGAGCTGCGCTGCCTGGACGCCAACCTGTTTTTGGCAGAATCGGAGGAATTGAAGCGCCAGATCCGGGAAGTGGAGCAGAAGGAGATGATTCTGACCGGCGATCAGGAGAGTGTGCGGGCGGAATCGGAGACACTGAAATCGGAGTACGAATTGCTCGGAACCGAGCTGGATGCGCTGGATGCGGCGATTGCCGCAGATCGTGAGGCGTGCAGCCGGGAAGACTTGGAACGCCAGGAGAAGACTGGACGGATCGGGGTTCTCAGAGAACAGATCCGGACGGAGCAGATGAACGAAGAACATATCCGCAGCCGGATGGCGTCGATCGACGGCGAAATGCATCAGAAAGAGGAAGAACAGGCGGAATATGAGTCTGAAAAACAGGCACTAAATGCATCGATGCAGACGATCGAAGCAAAACAGCAGGAAGCGGAGGCAGCAGTCCGTTCGATGGACGAGGCGGTCAGCCGGACGGAAACCTTGATCGAGACGGCAAAAGCCGAGATCATGGACGCTTTGAACCAGAAAGCGGAATTTGCCGCCCGCCGTCAGCGCTATGAGACGATGCTGGAGCAGGCGGACGTGCGCCGGGCGGAAGTGACGCAGAAGCTTTTGAAATTCAAGAGCGATGAGTCGGTTCAGGAAGAGCAGAAAAAAGAAGAAGAAGCCAAATTAGGGAAGGTGCGGGAATGTCTGGAAGCGTTTTCGGTGCAGGAAAAAGAGCTGCAGGAGCAGACGCGCACGGAGGAAGAACAGGAACGCCGCCTGAACCAGAAACTTTCGAGCCTTCAGCAGGATTACCACACGAACCGGACGAGGCTGGAATCGATGCGGAATCTGGCGGAGCGCTACGAGGGCTACGGCGGCAGTATCCGCCGCGTGATGGAAGTCAGAAACTGCGTTCCGGGTATTCATGGCGTTGTGGCGGATTTGATCAGCACGACGAAGAAATATGAGACGGCGATCGAGACGGCACTTGGCGGCAGCATCCAGAACATTGTGACGGATTCCGAGGAGACGGCGAAACGCCTGATTGAACATCTGAAAAAGAACCGGTATGGCCGTGCAACCTTTCTGCCGCTGACCAGCATGGAACGCCGCCAGAGTTTTGGACAGCCGGGGGCGCTGAAAGAAATGGGTGTTCTTGGACTGGCAAGCGAACTGGTCTCTGCGGATGAGAAATACAGCGGGCTGGTGTCCTATCTGCTGGGACGCGTGGTCGTGGTGGATCAGATCGATCATGCGATTGCGCTGGCAAAGAAATACCGCTATTCTCTCCGGATCGTGACGCTGGACGGCGAGCTTTTAAGCCCTGGCGGTTCGATGACCGGTGGTGCATTCAAGAACAGCAGCAATCTGCTGGGACGCCGCCGTGAGATCGAAGAACTGGAAGCTGCCTGCAAAAAGGCATTGGAACAGGTGGAAGCGGTACAGAAGGAGCTGGCAGAGACGGGACGCAGGCTGACGGAAGCGAAGAGAACACTGGCATCCGTCCAGGAGAGGCGCCAGCAGATGCAGATCCAGCAGAATACGTTGGAACTGACGATCTGCCAGCTAGAGGCGAGACGGCAGGAGATTGCAGATTCTTCGCAGGATCTGTCTTCAGAAAATCAGGAACTCGAACTGCAGGTAGGCGATCTGCGCGGGGCGCTGCGGGAGCTGCAGACCGAAGAGACGAAGCTTGAAACGCTAAGCAATGAGAAGAACCAGTACGTGGAAGAGCAGCAGACAGGTCTTGAGACGGCGAAAAAGCAGCGTGGGGAAGCGGCGGCAGCCCTTTCGGAGATACAGCTTGGGCATTCTCAGGCGGAGCAGAAGGGCGCGTTTATCGAGGAAAATCTGCGCCGTGTATTGCAGGAGCAGGAACGTCTCCGGGCAGAGAAAGAGAAACTTTCCGGCGGTCACGCAGACAGTAGCGAGACGATCGCTGCCAGAGAGCGCGAGATTGCAGCGCTGGAAGCCGAGATACAGGCGTCCGGGGACAAGCGGACGCAGATGGAACTGGTAATCCAGAACAAGCAGCGTGAGAAGGAAGAAAAGGCGGGGCGGCAGAAAACTTTCTTTGATAAAAAGGAAGAGCTGAACGAACGTCTCCAGCTTTTAGACCGCGAGAACTTCCGTCTCCAGAATCAGAGAGAACGCCTGAATGAGCGCCTGGAGTCGCAGGTCGATTATATGTGGAGTGAGTATGAGCTTACGTATTCGCGCGCGGAAGAGCTGCGGAAGGAAGAGCTGACCTCGATTCCAGAAATGAAGCGGTCGATCAATGAGAAAAAGATGGAGATCCGCGCCCTTGGGAATGTCAATGTCAACGCGATCGAGGACTACAAGGAGATATCCGGCCGCTACGAATTTATGAAAAACCAGCATGAAGATCTGGTAGCGGCACAGGCGGCGCTGGAAAAAATTATCGAGGAGCTCGATGAAGGAATGCGGCGTCAGTTCCGGGAAAAATTTGGTGAGATCCGCCGCGAGTTTGATAAAGTATTTAAGGAATTATTTGGAGGCGGAACGGGTACGCTGGAGCTGTCGCAGGAAGAAGATATTCTGGAGGCAGGCATCCAGATTATTTCACAGCCGCCGGGCAAAAAACTGCAGAATATGATGCAGCTCTCCGGTGGGGAGAAAGCATTGACGGCGATCGCACTGCTTTTTGCAATTCAGAACTTAAAACCGTCGCCATTCTGCCTGCTTGATGAGATTGAGGCGGCACTCGACGATTCCAACGTAGACCGGTTTGCCGGATATCTGCATAAGCTGACGCGCTACACGCAGTTTATCGTCATCACCCACCGAAGAGGCACGATGGTGTCGGCAGACCGCCTGTACGGTATCACGATGCAGGAAAAAGGTGTGTCCACGCTGGTATCGGTCAGCCTGATCGAGGCGCAGATGGAGCGGGAAGAGGAAAAAGCAGAATTATAATTGCAAAAAAGAGTTCAGAAATAGAAAAGGAGGCACAGCCATGGGTGATAAGAAAAAGGGTTTTTTCAGCCGTCTGGTAGAAGGGCTGACGAAAACGAGAGATTCCATTGTAGGCGGAATTGATTCCGTATTCAGCGGTTTTTCCGCGATCGATGATGATTTCTATGAGGAGATCGAAGAGACGCTTATCATGGGCGATCTAGGTATCCAGACGACGATGGCGATCGTCGAGGATCTCCGGAAAAAGGTAAAAGAAAACCACATCAAGGATCCGGCAGAGTGCAAGGATCTTCTGATTGCCAGCATCAAGGAACAGATGGATCTGGGCGAAAATGCCTACGAATTTGAAAACCGCAAGTCGGTTGTGCTGGTGATCGGCGTCAACGGCGTCGGGAAGACGACCTCGGTCGGCAAGCTGGCGGGTCAGTTAAAGGATCAGGGCAAGAAGGTCATTCTGGCGGCGGCGGATACATTCCGTGCGGCAGCGATTGAGCAGCTGACGGAGTGGGCAGGACGCGCGGGCGTTGAGCTGATCGCCCAGCAGGAAGGTTCTGATCCGGCAGCTGTTATCTACGATGCGATCGCGGCGGCAAAATCAAGAAATGCCGATGTGCTGATCTGCGACACGGCAGGTCGTCTGCACAACAAGAAAAACCTGATGGAAGAGTTAAAGAAGATCAACCGGATCATCGACAAAGAATATCCAGACGCCTACCGTGAGACATTGGTTGTCCTTGACGGAACAACCGGTCAGAACGCGCTTGCACAGGCAAAACAGTTTATGGAGGTGGCGGATATCACCGGCATCATCCTGACGAAGCTGGATGGCACGGCAAAGGGCGGTATCGCGGTTGCGATCCAGTCCGAGCTTGGTATTCCGGTTAAATACGTCGGAATCGGCGAAAAGATCGACGATTTACAGAAATTCGATGCGAATGATTTCGTCAATGCACTGTTTAAGAGAAATGAAGCATTGACAGAGAATGAATAAAGCTAAAAATAGCTGAGCATGCCACGGCTGAAACTGGTTTGGCGGAGAACAAATCTGCTTAAGCCGCAGATTCAGATAAACAGGACACACCCGGCAGACTGTCTGGTCAGAGAACCGGCAAAAGCAGGGCGCATTCTGAGAAATACGGATAAATGGAGGAAAGACAATGAGTGAGACAATAAAGGAAGAGACAGCAGAGGCAGTACAGGCTGAGCCGCAGGGACTGACGCTGGAGAAATTCGAAGAAGCAACTGAGGTTGTCAGCAAGGTTATTTCCGAGACAAAACTGGTTTACAGTGAATATTTTTCGAATTTGACCGGCAATAAAGTATATTTAAAACCGGAAAATATGCAGTATACAGGTGCTTACAAGGTAAGAGGTGCATTTTATAAGATCAGCACCCTGAGCGATGAGGAGAAACAGCGCGGTCTGATCACCGCATCGGCTGGAAACCATGCACAGGGCGTTGCATACGCGGCAAAACTGGCTGGCTGCAAGGCAACGGTTGTTATGCCGACGACCACGCCGCTCATGAAGGTAAACCGTACCAGAAGCTATGGCGCAGAGGTGGTTCTTCACGGCGATGTATTCGATGAGGCGCTGGCATATGCAAATGAGCTGGCAGCGGAGCACGGATATACCTTTATCCATCCGTTCAACGATCTGGACGTAGCCACCGGTCAGGGAACCATCGCGATGGAGATCATCAAAGAGCTTCCGACCGTTGATTATATTCTGGTTCCGATTGGCGGCGGCGGACTCTGTACCGGTGTTGCAACGCTGGCAAAACTGCTGAATCCGAAGATCAAAGTGATCGGTGTAGAACCGGCAGGCGCAAATTGTATGCAGGAATCCCTGAAAGAAGGAAAAGTAGTGACTCTCCCGAGCGTCAACACAATCGCGGATGGTACTGCCGTTAAACGCCCGGGCGATCTGCTGTTTCCGTACATCCAGATCAATGTGGATGATATCATCACCATCGAGGACTCCGAGCTGATCGTGGCATTCCTTGATATGGTAGAAAACCACAAGATGATCGTTGAGAACTCCGGTCTTCTGACTGTGGCTGCTCTGAAACACCTGAATGTGAAGAAGAAAAAAGTCGTATCCATCCTGAGCGGCGGCAACATGGACGTGATCACAATGGCATCCATCGTACAGCATGGTCTGATCCAGAGAGACCGCGTATTTACCGTATCGGTACTGCTGCCGGATAAGCCAGGCGAACTTGCAAAAGTCGCAACCCTGATGGCAGAAGAACAGGGCAATGTCATCAAATTGGAGCATAACCAGTTTGTCAGCATCAACCGCAACGCAGCAGTGGAGCTGCGGATCACCGTTGAGGCGTTTGGTACGGATCACAAGAATAAGATAGTGGAAGCGCTCAAGGAAGCAGGCTACCGTCCGAAGCTGGTAAAATCCAAAAATATCTATGATGTCTAAGGTGGAAATGAAAAGCAGTGTAGATAGAGCAGACAGGGGAGAATTGAAATGAAGCGGGAGAAATATGAGCCGGTGTTAAAAAATATTTCCTATTTTATAAAATGGGCGGAAGGCGCGATTGTGATTGGAATTGTGAGCGGCTGCATCGGCACGGCATTTGGAAAATGCGTCCTATGGGTGTCGGCATTCTTTCAGAGCCACCCGTGGATGGTCTTTCTGCTGCCGCTCAGCGGTCTTCTGGTTCTGGGCGTTTACCATGCGCTGGGAGAGGATAATAACCGGGGCACAAATATGGTGATCGAATCGATCTATTCGAACACAGAGATCAGTTTTGCAACTGCCCCGGCAGTCTTTGCAGGAACGCTTCTGACGCATTTGGGCGGCGGTTCTGCCGGACGCGAGGGCGCGGCGCTGCAGATGGGAGGAAGCATCGGAACCCAGATCGGGAAATGGCTGAAATTTGATGAGAAAGATAAGAAGATTGCGGTCATGTGTGGCATGAGCGGTGTATTTGCCGCCTTGTTTGGCACACCGATGGCGGCGGCGATCTTTTCAATGGAGGTTATCAGCATCGGCGTTATGTACTATGCAGCGCTGGTTCCGTGTGTCTTTTCTGCCTTTACGGCGGCGGCGCTGGCGAGGTTCTGGGGACTGATGCCGGAGCAGTTTGCGATTGGTGCGGTTCCGGCGTGGAGTATTGAAACAGCGATCGTGGCTGTCGGTCTGGCGGCTGGCTGCGCGCTGGTGTCGGAGCTTTTCTGCATCGCGCTTCACACAACGGAACATCTCTACAAAAAATATCTTCCATCGCCGGTCTGGCGGATTCTATCCGGCGCGGCGATTGTGATTGTTTTGACGCTTCTGACCGGTTCGACCCGCTACAATGGAAGCGGCGTCTCCCTGATTGAAAAATGTTTCGAGGGCGAGGGACTTCCATGGGATTTCCTGATAAAAATTCTCTTTACGACGGTTACGCTGGAGGCAGGCTTCAAGGGAGGCGAGATCGTGCCGACCCTGACGATCGGCGCGGCGTTTGGCAGTTTCTTTGCATTTCTCTTTGGACAGCCGGTCGGTCTTATGACCGCCTGCGGTATGCTGGGACTCTTCGTGGGAGTCACAAACTGCCCGATCTCAACGCTTCTGCTGGGCTTTGAGCTTTTTGGCTATGAGGCGATGCCGTTTTTCGTGCTGGTGATTGCAGTCAGCTTTAGTTTCTCTGGTTATTACAGCCTGTATGCGAGTCAGAAATTTATCTACTCGAAGACGAGGACGCGAGCGCGGTCGCTTGCGACATGTTTCTGCTTCGCGCGAGTGCGCATCATTGGCACGTTAGTGCCTTTTTGTGTAATAGGGAATTCCAAGGAATTTCCTGTTACACAAAAAAGGGTTCCAATCTATTTTCGGAACCCTAAAATGTCATGCTTTAAAGAAATTCATGAATCTACGTACTCTATCACGATTTATTCATGAAAATCCTGCGGTTTCTCATCACGGAAATCGAGCAGGGCGCGCGGTGCAACCTGCAGAACACCTGCAATATCAAAGAGACTCTCTAAGGAAAGACTCGTTTTCATGTTCGGTGCCTCGATGTTAGATATATGAGTCCGGCTTAAATCGGTCGCCTCTGCTAAAGCCATCTGGCTCATGCCGCGGAGTTTGCGGTAATAAGCGATGTTGAGACCTATCTGACGGTAATATTTTTCATAACGGTTTGTCTGCTGCTTGTTAATTTGTTTTTGATCGATTGCTGTCATATTTTTCAAGTGCCTCCCCGATCCGAAAGAATCATGCGTTATTGTTATTTCAGAGATAATAAATAATTACAACTGATATAACTATTGTAGCTGGAAATTGATTTTTATCAAACAATATAATGATTCAAATTTGCAATGTTATAAAATGCATATCCAATAAAATAATGCACATACATGGATTGCACCCAGGAAGGTTGTTAAATAATGCACAGAAAAAGATTGCAGAGGATAAGTGCAGATAAATAATGAGAAGCTGGGGGCAGAATGAGAGCGGCGGGAAAAGGTGAAATAGAAAAAGAAGTAAAACGGGCACTAAAATTTGGAAAAAAATGAAAAACAGGGTGAAGAATCCGTATACAGAAAGGCGTTTGGGGAAAAGGATGAAAGGATGCACAGGATTTACGAAAATTCTATCGCACATTCGGATTTTTTGTGGTAGAATATCTTTGATAAGGTGACGCGGCTTTTTACGGTCATCACAGATAAAATGTACATCAGAGCGTACATATAGACAGGGAGAACCGAATTATGGAATTAAAGCGGGTATTACTGAAGCTGAGCGGAGAAGCGCTGGCAGGCGACAAGAAAACCGGGTTTGATGAAGCAACGGTCAAGGAAGTAGCCAGACAGGTTAAGACGGCGGTCGATGACGGAATCGAAGTAGGTATCGTGATCGGCGGCGGAAACTTCTGGAGAGGCCGCCAGAGCAATGCAATCGATCGGACCAAGGCGGATCAGATCGGAATGCTGGCAACGGTCATGAACTGTATTTACGTGTCGGAGATCTTCCGGAGCGAAGGCATGATGACACAGATTCTGACACCATTTGAGTGCGGCTCCATGACGAAGCTGTTTTCAAAGGACAGAGCCAATAAATATTTCTCAAAGGGTATGGTCGTATTTTTTGCAGGCGGTACAGGTCATCCGTATTTCTCAACTGATACCGGCGTAGCGCTGCGTGCGATTGAGATGGATGCAGACTGCATTCTTCTGGCCAAGGCGATCGACGGCGTCTATGACAGCGATCCGAAGATCAACCCGGATGCAAAGAAGTATGATACGATCACGATTCAGGAGGTGATCGACAAGCAGCTAGCGGTCGTAGACCTCACAGCTTCCATCATGTGTATGGAAAATCACGTTCCGATGGCAGTATTCAGCCTAAATGAAAAAGACGGAATTGTAAATGCAATGCGCGGAAAAATTAACGGTACAGTGGTTACCGCATAACTAGGAGGATTTTATGCAGGAGAGATTAAAAGTTTACGAAGAGAAGATGAATAAGTCCTATGACGCACTGCTGAATGAGTATACATCCATTCGTGCTGGACGTGCGAACCCGCATGTACTGGACAAAATCAAAGTAGATTACTACGGCGCACCGACCCCGTTACAGCAGGTGGCAAATATCTCTGTGCCGGAGCCGCGTATGATTCTGATCCAGCCGTGGGAGAAGAAGCTCATTAAGGACATCGAGAAAGCGATCCTGACTTCTGATCTGGGTATCAACCCGAACAACGATGGAAGTGCAGTCCGCCTGATTTTCCCGGAGCTTACTGAGGAACGCCGTAAAGATCTGGCAAAGGATGTTAAGAAAAAGGGCGAGGGCGCGAAGGTTGCAGTCCGCAATATCCGCCGTGATGCAAACGACCTGTTAAAGAAGCTGGAAAAAGGCGGCGAGATCACCGAGGACGAGCTGGCAGATGGCGAGGATCAGATCCAGAAGCTGACTGACAAGATGATCGCAAAGGTTGATAAAGCAGTAGAAGAAAAAACAGCTGAGATCATGACTGTATAAAAATACAATAGAGTTTAAATGTAAAAATCAGGCTGCCTCAAGCAGGGCTGGCCGGCATTGCAGATGCGGATGGCCGGCTGGTCCTGTTTTCTGGCTATTAAGGGAATATTATGGAGGAAAACTGGATGGAAAGGGACATCGAAAACCTGGTAATTCCGCAGCATGTCGCCCTCATTCTGGATGGCAACGGCAGATGGGCGAAGAAGAGAGGTCTTCCGAGAACCGTAGGTCATAAACAGGGGTGTGTGACGGTTGAACAGACGGTTGAGGATGCAGCGAGACTGGGAATCCGTTATCTGACGGTATATGGTTTTTCAACGGAAAACTGGAAGCGTTCTGCTGAAGAAGTAGGGGCGCTGATGCAGCTCTTCCGTTTTTATCTGAAACGGCTTTTAAAGATTGCCAAGAAAAACAATGTAAGAGTCAAAATGATCGGCGACCGCACGCGATTTGACAGCGATATCATCGAGGGAATCAACCGCCTGGAAGACGAGACGGCGGCAAACACGGGCATGACCTTTGTGATCGCAGTCAACTACGGCGGCAGAGATGAGATCACGCGCGCGGTGCGCCATATGATGATGGACTGTCAGGACGGAAAGCTGGTGCCAGAGGACGTGACAGAGCAGACCGTTGCGTCCTATTTAGATACGGCGGGCATCCCGGATCCGGATCTTCTGATCCGCACCAGCGGAGAGATCCGCCTGTCCAATTATCTGCTGTGGCAGCTTGCCTACAGTGAGATTTATATCACGGACTGCCTGTGGCCGGATTTCAACCGCGACGAGCTTATAAAGGCAATTGAGCAGTTCAATCAAAGAGACAGACGCTTTGGCGGAGTCAAGGCATAAGGAGGAGTTGCCATGTTCAGAACGAGGCTGATAAGCGGGATTGTGCTTGTAGCACTCGCGATTTTACTGGTTACAAAGGGCGGTGTCCTTCTGTACTGTGTGACCGCCGCGATCTCCCTGATCGGTATGTTTGAGCTTTACCGGGTTATGGGGATTGAGAAAAAAGCGCCGGGCATCGCCGGGTATCTGGCGTGTCTGGGATATTATGGGCTGGTGTGGTTTGAAGGGCAGCATTATGTGACGCTGCTTGCGATTGCAGCCCTGATGGTGCTGATGAGCATTTATGTGTTCACGTTTCCGAAATATGGGACCGAGCAGATTACAGTAGCATTTTTCGGCATTTTTTATCTGGGAATTATGCTTTCCTACCTGTATCAGGTGCGGGCAATGGCGGACGGAAAATATCTTGTCTGGCTGATCTTTTTAAGCTCCTGGGGCTGTGACACCTGCGCATACTGCGCGGGAATGCTCCTTGGAAAACACCGTCTGGCACCGGTTTTAAGCCCGAAAAAATCGATCGAGGGCGCCGTCGGCGGTGTGGTCGGATCGGCTCTGTTAGGCTGCATTTATGCGTATTTCTTCGGTGCGAAGATGGACGAGGTCAGCAATCCGATGGTGGCATGCGCGGTGGCGTGTGCGATTGCGGCGGTTATTTCCCAGATCGGGGATCTGGCGGCGTCGGCGATTAAGCGGAACCACAATGTCAAGGATTACGGAAACCTGATTCCGGGACACGGCGGCGTGCTGGATCGGTTCGACAGCATGATTTTTACGGCACCGGCGATTTATTTTGCACTGACGTTTTTACGATAAAACGAAAGCATGTATGAAAATACAGAAACAGGAGAATAAGAAATGAAAAAAATTGCGATACTTGGATCAACCGGATCGATCGGAACACAGACATTGGAAGTGGTCCGGGCGAATAAAGATATAGAAGTAACGGCTCTGGCGGCTGGCAGCAATATTGATCTTCTGGAGAAACAGATCCGGGAGTTTTCTCCGAAGATCGCGGCGGTCTGGAACGAGGAAAAAGCAAAAGAACTGAAAGACCGTGTGCGCGATCTGGATATCCGTGTCGAGAGCGGCATGGATGGACTTCTCGCAGTGGCAACGGAGCTGGGTGCGGAGATTGTGGTGACAGCGGTAGTCGGAATGATCGGTATCCGCCCGACGATCGCAGCGATGAATGCTGGAAAAGATATTGCACTTGCAAACAAAGAGACCCTGGTAACGGCTGGGCATATCATTATGTCGCTGGCAAAGGAGAAGCATGTCCGCATTCTGCCGGTGGACAGCGAGCATAGCGCGATTTTCCAGAGTTTGAACGGCGAGACGGGAAATAAGATCCACAAGATTCTCCTGACAGCGTCCGGCGGACCGTTCCGCGGATGGACGAGAGAGCAGATGAAGGGTGTGCAGGTCGAAGATGCGCTGAAACATCCGAACTGGACGATGGGACGCAAGATCACGATCGACAGTTCCACGATGGTAAACAAAGGTCTGGAAGTTATGGAGGCAAGATGGCTCTTTGGCGTGGAGATGGATCAGGTGCAGGTGGTTGTGCAGCCGCAGAGTGTGATTCATTCAATGGTAGAATACGAGGACGGCGCGGTGATAGCGCAGCTCGGCACGCCGGATATGAAGCTTCCGATCCAGTATGCGCTGTATTATCCGGAACGCCGCTTCCTGGCGGGCGACCGGCTGGATTTTGCAAAGCTGGCACAGATTACCTTTGAAGCGCCGGATTTTGAAAATTTCCACGGACTTTCCCTGGCATACAAAGCCGGACGGCGCGGCGGCACGCTTCCGACCGTGTTCAACGCGGCAAATGAGCGGGCAGTCCAGAAATTCCTCGATCGCGAGATCGGATATCTGACCATCACTGATATGATTGAGGCGGCGATGGAACACCACACCGTGAAAGAAAATCCGACGGTCGAAGAGATTCTGGCAGTAGAACAGGAAACCTATGATTTTATAGAGAGCAGGTGGTAGATTGATAAGTTTGCTGGCGGCACTGATTGTATTCAGCCTGATCGTGCTGTTTCACGAATTTGGACATTTTTTATTGGCAAAACGGGGCGGAATCTGCGTCGTTGAGTTTTCGCTCGGCATGGGTCCTAGACTTTTCAGTTTTGTGAAAGGCGGGACGCGGTACTCGCTGAAGCTGCTTCCGTTTGGCGGTTCTTGTATGATGCTGGGGGAAGATGAAGGGTACGATGCGCCGGGGGAGACGGAAAAAGGGAGTTCCTGCGCTCAGAACCAGAGTCTGACAGATGGAAAAACGGATCGGCTCCTGCTGCCTCCGGGCGCAACGGGGACTTATTTTAATGCGGTTTCTGCCTGGACACGTTTTAAAGTCGTGGTGGCAGGACCTGTATTCAACTTCATTCTGGCGTGGTTTTGCGCCTTTTTCGTGATCAGCTGTGTGGGATTTGATCCGGCGTCGGTTGTCAGTGTTGAGGACGGCTATCCGGCACAGGAGGCGGGGCTGCAGGCGGGCGATGCGATCGAGCGCTTAAATGGCACACGCACCTATCTGTACCGCGATGTGCAGACGTATCTGCAGTTTCATCCGGGAAAGAGTGTCACGGTGGAGTATGTGCGGGAGGGGAAATCCTACACGACGCAGATGGTTCCGCACTATTCCGAGGAGGCGGGACGCTATCTTATTGGAATCAGCGGCGGCGTTTACCAGAAACCAGCGTCTGTGATTCAGACAGCGCAGTATAGCTTCTATGAAGTGCGCTATTGGATCCGTGTGACGTTCAGCAGCCTTGGCATGATTCTGAAGCGGCAGGTCAGCTCGAACGATATCGCAGGTCCGGTGCGGATTGTGTCGATGATCGGCACGACGGTCAAGGAGAGCCAGAGCTACGGACTTATGATTGTGCTTGTCAATCTGGCCAATATGTGTATTCTGCTCAGCGCCAATCTGGGTGTCATGAACCTGCTTCCGATTCCGGCGCTGGACGGCGGACGGCTTGTATTTATCATTCTGGAGATGCTGCGCGGCAAGCCGGTTGATCCGGAAAAAGAGGGCATGGTCCATATGGCGGGCATGGCGGCGTTGATGACGCTGATGTTATTTGTATTGTTTAACGATATTAGAAATTTAATGTAATGATAATTCATTTGATTCAAAGGCATGAAAGATTCGCTCGAAAAAGGCCGGAAATTTTGTGTCGGAGAAGAATGGTTTGGGAGGAACGATATGGGATACCGGGACAAGACGAAAGTGGTGCAGATTGGAAAACGGCAGATCGGCGGCGGCAATCCGATTCTGATCCAGTCGATGTGTAATACGAAAACAGAGGATGTGAAGGCGACCGTCGAGCAGATTCTGGCGCTGGAGCACGCGGGCTGCGATATTATCCGTGTGGCAGTGCCGACAATGGAGGCGGCGGCTGCCCTGACGGAGATTAAACGCCAGATACATATTCCATTGGTGGCGGATATTCATTTTGACTATCGTCTCGCGATCGCGGCGATCGAGTGCGGCGCGGACAAAATCCGTATCAATCCGGGAAATATCGGTTCCAGAGAGCGGATCCAGGCGGTGGTTGACAAGGCAAAAGAGTATGGCGTGCCGATTCGTGTCGGCGTCAACAGCGGTTCTTTGGAAAAGCCATTGGTAGAGAAATATGGCGGCGTGACAGCGGAAGGGCTCGTTGAGAGTGCGCTGGATAAGGTTGCCCTGATTGAGCAGATGGGTTATGACAATCTGGTTATCAGTATCAAATCTTCGGATGTTATGATGTGTGTAAAAGCACATGAACTAATTGCAAAAAAGACTCATTATCCGCTGCATGTCGGTATCACAGAGGCGGGAACTGTGATTGCGGGCAATATCAAGTCAGCGGTCGGTCTGGGACTGATTTTGAGTCAGGGAATCGGTGATACGATCCGCGTGTCCCTGACAGGCAGTCCGCTGGAGGAGATCAAGTCGGCAAAGCTGATTTTGAAGACGCTGGGCCTTCGTCGGGGTGGCGTGGAAGTTGTTTCATGTCCGACCTGCGGACGCACGCAGATCGACCTCATCGGTCTGGCAAACCAGGTGGAGACGCTGGTACAGGGATATCCGCTGGATATCAAGGTTGCCGTCATGGGCTGCGTGGTCAATGGACCGGGCGAGGCGAAGGAAGCCGATCTCGGTGTAGCCGGCGGTATCGGCGAAGGACTTCTGATACGCAAGGGCGAGATTGTGAAAAAACTGCCGGAGAGTGAACTTTTACCGGCGCTCAAATCGGAGCTTGACCGGATGGTGGAAGAGAAAAAAGCAAAGGAATGATAGAATGAAAACATTTCTGGAGGTATTTCCAGATTTACATATTGCGGAAAATGTGCGGGGACTGCTTGAAATGGTCGGGATCGAGAAGATCTCGACGAACCGTGACCGGAGCGTGATCCGCGTCTACATCGACAGCCCGCGCCTGATGCACAAGCAGAGTATCTACGATCTGGAAAAAGGCATCAAGGAGCAGTTATTTCCGGGCAAACGGGTGACGATCAAGATTTTGGAGAAATACCATCTGTCCAGCCAGTACACGCCGGAAAAACTCATGAATGTGTACCGGGACAGTATTTTGATGGAGCTGAAAAATTACAGTATCATTCTTTATAATATGTTCCGTAAGGCGGAGATGGATTTTGAAGAAGAAGGATACCTGAAGCTGTCGCTGGAGGACACGATGATCGTGCGCGATAAGGCACCGGAACTGGTGCGGATTCTGGAGAAAATCTTCACCGAGCGCTGCAATGTGCCAATGGTTGTGAAGACTTCCTACCGTCCGGTCGAGAAGAAGAATACTGAGCCGGAGATCATCTACATGAAGCCGCAGGCGGCAGGCGAGAGTGGCGCGGCAGGCGGAAGCGGCGCGGCTGCCGGAGCAGCAGGTGCCAATGAGGCGTATATGGAACCGTCGGGGGCAGAACCTGCCTCTGGCGGTGTCGATCTGCCATTTGACGAGGGAAAGACTGTTTTAAAACCGGTTGGTAAGCTGAAAGCCGGGGGGAATCCGGCAGGAGGCAGAAACCAGGCAGGCAGCGCAAATGCTGGATCTGGCAAGGGCGGCGAGTACCGCCGTTCGGGTTATATGAAGAAATCCGACAATCCGGATGTGCTGTTTGGGCGCGATTTCGATGAGGAGGCGAGCCCGATCGAGGAGCTGGAAGGCGAGGTTGGGCAGGTTGTCATCCGCGGAAAGATCCTGACCTGCGAGCTAAGGGAGCTCCGCAGCGGAAACACGCTTTTTTTATTTTCGGTGACCGACTTTACCGACACGATCGGCGTCAAGATCTTTGCACGGGAAGATACGCTGGATGATTTGAAGACAGCGACCAAGGCGGGACAGTTTGTCCGCATTAAGGGGGTTGCCAATATTGATAAATTTGACGGCGAGCTGACGATCGGTTCGGTTTCCGGCATCAAGAAATGCGAAGATTTCACCAGCAAGCGGATGGACAACAGTCCGGTCAAGCGCGTGGAACTTCACTGCCACACGAAGATGAGCGATATGGATGGTGTTTCCGAGGTCAAGGATATCATCAAGCGCGCCAAACAATGGGGCATGGATGCGATCGCTGTTACCGATCACGGCTGTGTGCAGGCGTTTCCGGATGCGAACCATGCGGTCGATAAGGGCGAAAACTTCAAGATCCTCTATGGCGTTGAGGGCTATCTCGTCGATGATATGAAGGAACTGGCGGAGAATGAGAAAGGGCAGACTTTAGACCACACCTGCGTTGTATTCGATATCGAGACGACCGGCTTCAGCCCGATCAAGAACCATATCATCGAGATCGGTGCGGTGCGCGTGACGGATGGAAAGATAGTGGACAAATTCAGCACATTTGTTAACCCGGAAGTGCCAATCCCCTATGACATTGAACAGCTGACAAGCATCAACGACGGCATGGTAATCAGCGCGCCGACGATCGAAGAGGTTCTGCCGGAATTTCTGGCATTCTGCGAGGGGGCGGTCATGGTCGCGCACAACGCGTCGTTTGATATCAGTTTCATCAAAGAAAATGCGAGACGGCAGGGACTCACATTCCAGCCGACGGTTCTCGATACGGTTTCGCTGGCGCGTGTTCTGCTGCCGAACCTGAACCGCTTCAAGCTCGACACGGTAGCGAAAGAGCTTAAAATTTCCCTCGAAAACCATCACCGGGCGGTCGATGATGCGGGGGCGACGGCAGAGATTTTTGTCAAGTTTATCGAGATGTTAAAGGCTCGTGATATCGAAAATCTGACGCAGCTCAACGAACTCAGCAAAATGACGCCGGAAATGATCCGGAAGATGCCGACCTACCATATTATTATTCTGGCGAAGAATGATGTCGGGCGAATCAACCTGTACCGGCTGATTTCCCAGTCAAACCTGACGTATTTTGCAAAACGTCCGCGGATTCCGAAGAGTCTGCTGGCGAGCCACCGCGAGGGGCTGATTCTTGGATCGGCGTGCGAGGCGGGCGAGCTGTTTCAGGCGATCCTGCGCGGGGTTCCGGAGGAGGAACTGGGAAAAATCGCGAATTTCTACGATTATCTGGAAGTGCAGCCGCTTGGAAACAACGCATTTATGCTGCGGGATGAGAAAAGTTCGGTCAACACCTGGGAGGATCTGCAGGATCTGAACCGCAAAGTGATTGAACTTGGCGAACAGTGGAACAAGCTGGTCTGCGCGACCTGCGACGTACATTTCCTCGATCCGGAGGATGAGGTCTACCGCCGTATCATCATGGCGAGCAAGGGCTTTAAGGATGCAGACGATCAGGCACCACTGTATCTGCGGACCACCGAGGAAATGCTGGGGGAATTTGAATATTTAGGCAGTGATAAGGCGGAGGAGATCGTTATCACAAACACGCGCAAGATTGCGGCGATGTGCGAGCGCATTTCCCCGGTACGCCCGGACAAGTGTCCGCCGGTTATTCCGAATTCGGATGATACGCTGCGTACCATCTGCTACAACCACGCGCATGATATGTACGGCGATAAGCTGCCGAAGGTGGTAGTCGATCGGTTGGAGCGTGAACTTCACTCGATCATTTCCAATGGATTCGCCGTTATGTATATCATCGCGCAGAAGCTGGTTTGGAAGTCGAATGAGGATGGATATCTGGTTGGTTCGCGAGGATCCGTTGGTTCCTCGCTGGCAGCGACGATGTCTGGTATCACGGAGGTAAATCCGCTGAGCCCGCATTATTACTGCCCGAACTGCCATTATTACGATTTTGATTCCGAAGACGTAAAGAAGTTTTCGGGTATGGCGGGCTGTGATATGCCGGATAAGATATGTCCAAAGTGCGGAAAACCGCTGAAAAAAGACGGGTTCGACATCCCGTTTGAGACGTTCCTGGGATTCAAGGGCGATAAGGAGCCGGATATCGACTTAAACTTCTCCGGCGAGTACCAGAGCCGGGCGCACAGCTATACAGAGGTCATCTTCGGAAAAGGACAGACCTTCCGTGCGGGGACGATCGGTACGCTGGCGGATAAGACAGCGTATGGTTTTGTGGCGCATTATTATGAGGATAAAGGAATCCGTAAGCGCCGGTGCGAGATTGAGCGCATCGTGTCCGGCTGCGTCGGCGTGCGGCGTACCACCGGACAGCATCCGGGCGGTATCATCGTACTGCCCCTCGGAGAGGAGATTGACACGTTTACACCGGTGCAGCACCCGGCGGACGATATGACGACACGTACCGTCACGACGCATTTCGATTACCACTCGATCGACCATAACTTGTTGAAACTCGATATTCTTGGACACGATGATCCGACCATGATTCGTATGCTGCAGGATTTGACGGGACTCGACCCGGTTAAGGATATTCCACTGGATTCGAAGGAGGTCATGAGTCTCTTCCAGAACACGGAGGCGCTCGGTGTCACGCCGGAGGATCTCGGCGGCTGTAAGCTCGGGGCGCTTGGTATTCCGGAGTTTGGTACAGACTTCGCGATGCAGATGTTGATCGATGCCAAACCGAAATATTTTTCGGATTTGGTGCGGATTTCCGGTCTGTCCCACGGTACGGATGTATGGTTAGGAAACGCGAAAGACCTTATCCTGAGCGGACAGGCGACGATTCAGACGGCGATCTGTTGTCGAGACGATATTATGATTTATCTGATTCAGAAAGGACTCGAAGAGGGACTCTCCTTCACTATCATGGAGTCTGTCCGAAAAGGAAAAGGACTGAAACCGGAGTGGATTGAAGAGATGAAAGCTCACGATGTGCCGCAGTGGTATATCGATTCCTGCCTGAAAATCAAGTATATGTTCCCGAAGGCGCACGCGGCGGCTTACGTTATGATGGCGTGGCGTGTGGCGTACTGTAAGGTATTTTACCCGCTGGCGTACTATGCGGCATATTTCAGCATCCGTGCGAGTGGATTTACCTACAAGCTGATGTGCCAGGGGCGCGATAAGCTGGAGTATCATCTGGCGGAATACAAGAGCCGGTCGGATTCTCTTTCCAAGAAAGAGCAGGACACGCTGCGCGATATGCGTATCGTACAGGAAATGTACGCGCGCGGATTTGAGTTCATGCCGATCGATATTTACCGGGCAAAAGCCCGCAATTTCCAGATCATAGACGGAAAGCTGATGCCGTCGTTAAGCAGTATCGACGGACTCGGCGAGAAAGCGGCAGACGCGATTGTTTTTGCGGCGGAGGACGGAAAGTTCTTGTCGAAAGAGGACTTTATCAACCGTACCAAGGTTACGAAGACGGTGTGCGATCTGATGGCAGAGCTGGGAATTCTGACGGGGCTGCCGGAGAGCAATCAGCTTTCGCTGTTTGATATGGTGATGTAAAAGAGCCGTACTAAAAAATGGGCTCAATTACTATATAATTATTTAAAAATAAACATATGAAGGAGAAGAAAAATGAAACGTTCAATGGAAACAACGTGCATCCAGGGCGGATGGCAGCCGAAAAATGGCGAGCCGAGAATTCTGCCGATCTACCAGAGCACGACCTTTAAGTATTCAACCAGTGAGCAGATGGGAAGACTCTTCGATCTGGAGGAAAACGGATATTTTTATACCCGTCTGGCAAACCCGACCAATGATGCAGTCGCAGATAAGATCCGTGAGCTGGAGGGCGGCGCGGCAGCAATGCTGACATCCTCCGGACAGGCGGCAAACTTTTATGCGGTATTTAATATCTGTGGCGCGGGCGATCATCTGGTCTGCTCGGCAACCGTATACGGCGGCACATCGAACCTGTTTGTCGTAACGATGAAAAAAATGGGCGTTGATGTTACGTTAGTTGACCCGGATGCGCCGGAAGAGGAGATCGAGAAGGCGATCCGCCCGAACACAAAGTGTATCTTCGGTGAGTCGATCGCAAACCCGGCTCTGGTAGTGCTGGATCTGGAAAAATTTGCCCGGATTGCACACAGAAATGGTATTCCGTTTATTGTGGATAATACGTTTGCAACTCCGATCAACTGCCGTCCGTTCGAGTGGGGCGCAGATATTGTAACGCATTCTACTACAAAATATATGGATGGACATGCGATGACCGTCGGCGGCTGCATCGTGGACAGTGGCAACTTTGACTGGGAGGCACATGCAGACAAATTCCCGGGTCTGACGACGCCGGATGAGTCTTACCACGGCATTATTTACACGAAGAAATTCGGTAAGGCGGCTTATATCACCAAGGCAACCGCACAGGTAATGCGTGATCTCGGTTCCATCCCGTCCCCGCAGAATTCCTTCTTATTAAATATCGGTCTGGAGACACTGCATCTGCGTGTGCCGCGCCACTGTGAGAATGCACAGAAGGTAGCAGAGTATTTACAGAGCCGTGAAGATGTGGCCTGGGTGAATTATCCGGGACTTGAAAATGATAAATACCATGCACTGGCGCAGAAATATATGCCGAACGGCACATGCGGCGTTATTTCCTTCGGCTTAAAGGGCGGTCGTCAGGCGGCGGGCGAGTTCATGGATAAGCTGAAACTGGCAGCCATCGTAACCCATGTTGCCGATGCGAGAACCTGCGTTCTGCATCCGGCAAGCCATACTCACCGTCAGCTCTCCGATGAGCAGCTCAGGGAGGCAGGCGTTGATCCAAGCCTGATCCGTTTGAGTGTCGGAATTGAGAATGTGGATGATATCATCGAGGATATCCGTCAGGCGCTGGAGGACTAAAATGCCAAGAATGGCGATATAACAGCTTTATGCCGGGTATCCGTGAGATGTTTCAATGCGGTTGTTAAAATGAGCGCTTACAACGACAGGTCAGTCGGGATGACACATAAATCTGTGTCAGTCTCCGGCTGACCTCTTGTTTTATTTGCAAAAATCTGCCATACTATGAGAGATGGCACTGTAGTTTTCAATGATACGGCAGGTGCCTGATGAATGAGACAGAGAAATGGACTGGTAGAAAATGGAGAAAATACTTAAAAAATTGAAAAAACTGCTGCGTCTGATTTTCGGGCGTACCACGCTGGGAACGCTGTTTCTGCTGATACAGATTCTTGTGCTCTTTGCCGGGTTTAACTGGTTTAGAGAGTACCTGATCTATATGTACGGCGGATCTGCGATGCTCAGTGCGCTGGTTTTGATCTATATTATCAGCGATGAGGGAAACAGCACGATCAAGCTGTCCTGGGTAGTGCCGATATTGATATTTCCGGTGTTTGGAACGCTGTTTTATCTGTTTTTGACGCTGCAGCCGGGCACGCGCCGCATTAACCGGCGGATCGAGGAGGTTGGGACAAAACTGCGTCCGTACCTTTTACAGGATCCGGAGGTGCTGGCACACTATGAGAGCATCAGCGCCAGCGGCGGCAATCTCGTCCGCTATATGAATCAGTACGGACGTTTCCCGGCGTATGAAAATACTGGGGTACGCTATTTCCCACTGGGAGATGATATGTTTCCAGTATTATTGGAAGAACTCAAAAAAGCGGAACATTTTATATTTATGGAATATTTTATCGTAGAACACGGAGTGATGTGGGATGCGATTTTACAGGTGTTAGAGACGAAGGTCGCCGAGGGCGTGGAAGTCCGGTTTATGTATGACGGCATGGGAAATCTCTTCACGTTGCCGCACGGCTATGAGAAAGCGATGCAGGAGAAAGGTATCCAGTGCAAGATTTTTGCGCCGGTGCGTCCGGCTCTCTCGAGTTACCAGAATAACCGCGATCACCGGAAAATCTGTGTGATCGATGGTCATACCGCGTTTACCGGGGGCGTGAACCTGGCAGATGAATATATTAACCAGCGGGTACGCTTCGGACATTGGAAGGACACGGCGGTCATGCTCAAGGGAAAAGCTGTAGACAGTTTTACAATGATGTTTTTGCAGCTCTGGGATGTGACGGAACGGGATGCGGAAGAATATCGCCGTTTTCTGTGTCCGGAGACATTTCATATGCCGGAGGGCATGGACTATGGCGGCTTTGTGATGCCATATGCGGACAGCCCGCTCGACGGGGAAAATGTCGGCGAGTCGGTGTACCTCGATATTTTAGGGCGTTCACGCCGGTATGTGCACATCACGACTCCGTATCTGATTCTCGACGATACGACGCTGGCGGCGCTCAAGTTTGCGGCAAAGCGCGGCGTGGAGGTCATTATTATCATGCCGCATATACCGGATAAGTTATATGCGTACCTGCTGGCTCGCAGCTATTACGCGGAGCTTCTGCGGGCTGGTGTCCAGATCTATGAATACACGCCGGGCTTTATCCATGCGAAGATGTTTACGAGCGACGATGAGAAGGCGGTGGTCGGAACGATCAACCTTGATTTCAGAAGCCTGTATCTGCATTTTGAGTGCGCGTCCTATTTCTTCCGCAATGCGGTTGTGATGGATGTGGAAGAAGATTTCCAGAAAACACTTGCAAAGAGCGAGCGGATTACTCTGGAAAACTGCCGGAAGTATCCGTTTATCCGGCGGTTTGCGGGGAAGGCACTGCGGATTCTGGCGCCGCTTATGTAGGCGAAGGGAGAAAAACATGGAATGGCACGATGGAAAACACCGCTGCCGCTGGGCGAATCCAAAGAATGAATTGTATATTCGTTACCACGACGAGGAGTGGGGAAAGCTGGTTCGGGATGATGCGAAGCTCTTTGAGATGCTGATCCTTGAATGCTTTCAGGCAGGGCTTTCGTGGGAGTGCATCCTCAATAAGCGGGAGGCGTTCCGCGCCGCGTTCGATGAATTTGACCTGGACAAGGTGTGCGGTTACGACGAGGCGAAGGAGGAAGCACTCCGGACCGCCCCGGGAATTGTACATAACCGGCTGAAAATTCATGCCGCTGTCACGAATGCACGGATATTCCGGGAAATTCAGAATGAATATGGGAGTTTTGACGCGTATCTGACTCACTGGACAGGAGACACGGTGATTCATGAGACAGGCAAGGTCAGCTCGCCGCTCTCAGATGCAGTGTCGGCAGATCTCAAAAAGCGTGGGATGAAGTTTGCCGGGACGGTGATTATTTATTCGTATCTGCAGGCGGTCGGGCGGATTGAGTCGCATGAGGATGGATGCTTTCTGGGATATAAGATGTAAAATAATAAGATGGCAGGTGCAGGGAAAAGGGCGTACCAGAAACATGTCGCAAGCGATCGCGCTTGGCGCGAGAATGTGCCAAGGCACATTCTTTTTCACGGGAGGACGGAGCGGTGGATTCCGAGAATGCGAATAAGAGTAAGAAGAAAAAGACTTCAAACATAATACAGATCTGCATCGGCGTGCTGGCGGTTGTGCTGGCGGCACTGATTATCGTGATGATGGGAATTGTCTCCAGTATTCAGGGAACGGCGCGTGTGGTCAATTATGCGGGACTGGTGCGCGGAAAGACACAGCGTATCATTAAATTGGAAATTTCCGGTCAGCCGGAGGATGGTATGATTCAGGATATTGAGGCCTTCGTCGATGGTCTGCGGAATGGCAATGGCGAACTGGGGCTGGTGCGCCTTGATGACGGGGCGTTTCAGAGTAAGATGCAGGAGTTGGAGGAGTACTTTGCCGCGCTTCACTATGAAATCCTGCGTGTCCGGGAAGTCGGCTATGAGAATACAGAGATCATTGATAAGAGCGAGCGGTTCTTTGAAATCTGTGATGAGGCGACGGGACTGGCGGAGGCGTATTCCCAGCGGAAGGCATCCTCGCTGACGGTAATTGAAAAATATATCACGATTGATATTATTGTTCTGATGCTTCTGATTGGATATGAATTTATCAAGGCGGTGCGCTTTGCGGCGATGAACCGTGCGCTGCAGAAAAAGGTGTATTTGGACAAGGCGACCGGACTTCCCAATAAGAATAAATGCGAAGAATTGCTGGATGATCCGGAACCGGCGGCAGAGAATGTGGGAGTATGCAGTTTTGACCTGAATAATCTCCGCCGAATCAACAACAGCATGGGGCATGAGGCGGGGGATGCCTATATCAGGCGGTTCGCCGTCTGCCTGCGCGCGTCCATGCCTGCGGAACAGTTCGTAGGGCGGGACGGCGGCGATGAATTTATTGCCGTTACGCGTGGTCTGGATGAGGAGGCCATGCGGGAATGCCTCACCCATGTGCGGGAGGCGATGACAGAGGAGTCAAAGGGATATCCGGATATGCCGCTCAGCTATGCGGTCGGGTATGCACTTGCCAGTGATTTTCCGGGCAGCACGATGAGGGAGCTTTTCAGTTTTGCCGATAAAAATATGTATATCAACAAAAACCATGTAAAGCGCGAGGAAGCGGCAGCGGAAAAACGGCTGGATTTCCACCTGCTCAAGCTTTTAAACCGGTACGGGAGAAACTTTTCGGATTGTCTCTACTGCGACGCGCACATGGATACCTACCGGGCACTCCGTGCCAGTGCTGATTTCTTTTTGGCGTCAGACGGAAGCTATTCCGGTGCGGCGGAGCAGATAGCAGCGGAACGGGTGGCTCGTGCTGACCGCGCCAACATCCGCCAGAGCCTGCAGGTTTCAGAGCTTTCCGGGAAGCTGCAGGCGGAGGGAGATCTACTCGAATTGCAGTATGACACGAACGGTCAGGGACTCTACAGCCGCCTGACGCTGATCCCGGTAGATTGGGATGAGGAAGGAAAGCTGCATCATTTCCTGCTGGCATTTGAGACGATCCGGAAAAGTTCAGAAGGGCGGGCAGATGCGAAGGAACAGCTGACGCTCTATTATGAACAGCTCAAACAGTCGATTCTGGAAAATGACAGCTATGTGGATGCACTTCTGGATCTGTCAGATATGATATATACAGTTAATTTGACAAAGGATATTCTGGAGAAGAGTGTTGTCCTGAATGGAAAAGACGAGGAATGCCGGGAGCTATTTATGGACTATCCGCTGCCGTGTTCTTACCGTGATTATTGCAGTGAATATATGAAGATGGTCACCCAGGAGACCTTGGGAAGCTATCGTCTGGCAGATGATCCGGCTAAGCTGTTGAAGCGGTTTGAGGCAGGGGAGAAACATATTTCCGTGGAATACTGTATCCAGGAGGAAGATGGCACGATCTGCTGGGTACAGAAAACAGTTCTGATGACGCAGACGATCGTGTTTGATACGGAGCTTTCTTGTGAGATGCCGGTGGTTCATGCGATCATTCTTCTGCAGGATACGTCGCAGATGCACGCGCGGGATGAACAGGAGCACGCGCGCCTGCAGGCGGCATTTGATGAAATGCGGACGGCAAACCGGGCGAAAACAGATTTCTTAAGCCGCATGAGTCACGATATCCGGACACCGCTCAATGGCATTATCGGGCTTTTGAAAGTCGATGAGGCACATTTTGATGATAAGGAGATGCTGATGGAAAATCACCGGAAAATGCAGGTGGCGGCGGGGCATCTGCTGTCCCTCATCAATGATGTGCTGCAGATGAGCAAGCTGGAAGAAGGAAAGATCATTCTGGCACATGATTATATTTCATTGGCAGAGATGACGCACGATATCGTGAGCATCATCATCGAGCGCGCGGTAGATGCGGGCATTCAATGGGAGTATGATAAAAGAAAAGCGGAGATCCCGTATCCGTATATTTATGGCAGCCAGCTCCATCTGCGCCAGATTTTCCTGAATATTTATGGAAACTGCATCAAATACAATCGTCCGGGCGGAAAAATCAGTACCAAGGTGGAGGCGCAGGATGTACGGGACGGCTGGTGCGTCTATAGGTGGACGATCTCGGACACGGGAGTTGGCATGAGCCAGGAATTTCTGGATCACATCTTTGACCCGTTTGCACAGGAGAAAAATGATGCGCGCAGTGTTTATCAGGGAACTGGGCTTGGAATGACGATCGTCAAAGGGCTGATTGAACAGATGCACGGAAACATCGAAGTGACGAGTGGGGTCGGCATTGGAACGACGTTTGTGGTGGAAATTCCATTTGAGATTGCACCGCCGCCGGAGGAGTTCCCGGTTAAAGAAGCAGCGCCGTCAGGAGATATTCACGGTTTGAAGCTGCTTTTGGCGGAGGACAATGAGTTGAATGCAGACATCGCGGAAACACTTCTGACCGATGCGGGTGCCCATGTCACGATTGTGAAGAACGGGAAGAAGGCAGTAGACTGCTTTGAGGCGGCACCTCCGGGGACGTTCGATGCGATTCTCATGGATGTGATGATGCCGGTGATGGATGGTCTGGCTGCGACACGCGCGATCCGGGCGATTCCGCGGGCGGATGCAAGGCAGATTCCGATTCTTGCCATGACGGCAAATGCCTTTGAAGAGGATGCCAGGCAGTGCTTGGCAGCTGGGATGAATGTGCATCTGGCAAAACCACTGCAGATGGATAAGGTGCTGGCGGCGCTCATGGAGTGCTGCGGCAAAAAGAAGGATCTATAAAGTTTGGAAAGGTCGAAAAGGAACGCAGGCGGTACAGGTATGAAAGCAATCTCTATTTACACGATTACCCGAAATCAGAATACGGAATACCTTCAAAAGCTGGAACGACAGCTTTCGGGGCGGGATGTGTTTCTGAAAATACGGGAATGGGAGCTGGACAGCATGAAAGCGCTTGTTTCGGAGTTGGAGAGACATATGCAGGCAGTGTACGCACTGCGTTTTTTCTATTCGTTTCAGATTCCGAGACTGGGGAAAGAGTTTGATCTGCTTCAGATCAAGGAAGAACAAATTTTAAACCTTGAATTAAAGAGCGGACAGGTGTCGGATGAGGCGATCCGCAAGCAGCTCATACAAAACCGGTATTATCTGGCGGCGCTGGGAAAGCCGATTCGTTCGTACACTTATATTAGCAGCCAGAACCGCCTGGTGCGTCTGACGAATCATGACCGCATTGTGGAGGCGGACTGGGAACAGCTCTGCCGGGATTTGCAGCAGGAGAGTGCTGATTATCCAGGCGATATCGAAGACTTGTTTCAGGCGGAGCTGTACCTGATTTCGCCGCTCACAGAGCCGGGACGGTTCTTAAAGAAAGAATATTTCCTGACATACCAGCAGAGGGATATTGAACGCCAGATTTTAAAGAAAATCCGGGCAGACCGGACGGGATATTTCTGGTTTACCGGGCTTCCGGGGACGGGAAAAACGCTGCTTTTATATGATATTGCGATGAAACTCTCCGGGCGGCAGCGGGTGTGCATGATCCACTGCGGTGAAGCGGGAAAAGAGTGGAAGGTGCTGCATGAGCGGCTGCGGCGGGTGGAGTACCTGGCGGAGGATAGTGTTCAAACGGGAGCGGAAATCAGGTTTGAAGCATACAGCGCGATCTTAGTAGATGAGGCACACCTTCTGTCGCCCAATACATTGGAAATTTTGCTGGAGATCGGCAAAACGCGTCCGGTTATTTTTTCCAGTAACTGTGAGGATATGATTTCGCCGGAAGAATTGGATCTGGGTGCAATAAAGCTCTTGGGGGAGCAGCCGGGAATCCAGACATTCCACCTGACGAATCGGATCCGTGCGAATGCAGAACTTTCCTATTTTATACAAAATATGATGCACCTGCCGCACGGACGCGGAATGCGGCACTATCCCCATGTCGCGGTGGTTTATGCCAACGATGAGTCAGAAGCAGCTAATTTGCTGAATGATTACATCCGTCAGGGATATGAGTGCCAGGAATCCGATTGGCAGGAAAAACTGGAAAAGCAATCCGATTCTGCCGTAGAAATACAATCTCGCCATACGCGAGAAGTCGATCGCATGGTGAATCGGCTGGATGGGCGCTATTATTATGATGAAATGGGGTATCTGCGCTCGACGGAGCGCGATGTGAGACATCTTTTTTATCAGCTCAGTGAGGCAAAAGAAGAACTGGCGCTGGTGGTGACGGGAAATGAGAGGCTGTATGGAGCGCTGCTGAACTTGTTTTAAGGTGTTTTGAAGGGACGGTTTTATATAAAATGTTGGAATGTGCTCAAAAAGCATATTTCCAACATTTTTTGTCGTTCATTATGCTAAGGACAAGAAAAAAGCCTCAGGCAGACACCTGAGGCCAGTTAAACTCGATTTAGGCTCTTTCAACTAAACCGGATCTTAAGCAAGAAGTACATACATACATCTTCTGAGCTCCGCCATTAGTTTTAACCTTAACAGACTTAACGTTAGCTTTCCACATTTTGTTAGATCTTCTATGTGAATGACTCACTGCATTACCAAAATGAGCAGCTTTCTCACAGATTGCACACTTAGCCATCGTAGCACCTCCTTAACCGATCATTGGACTTCCTATTAAAATCCATAACAAAGGTATAATAGCAGAAAATAGGAAAATATGCAAGTGAAAAACCAAAAAAAATAAAAAAAGTTTTCGACAGATGTCTATTTTCTATTTCCTTTTTAACGTGGGTGGTGTATAATATACGCGTAAGCCATGAGTCATGCGGATAAAAAAGGCTGAAAAACGGTGTTGTGCTTGCACATAAGCCGTATTTCAGACATTTTTATCCATAGGGCGAAGCCCATGAGCGAGATGGAGCGAAGCGGAATCGAGCTGCATGACGGGGTAGAGAGACGCATATATTTCATTCTACGCGCCGACACAGGAGCCGTTCCGGCTCCGCATGTCCAGCCCGTGAAGTACTCATTCCACGCGCCGACACAGGAGCCGCTCCGGCTCCGCATGTCCAGCCCGTAAAAAATCATGGCATAAAATTCGAATCAAACAAAAACAAGTAAAGAAACGGAGGCTGTCAATATGAAAGGACGCATCGACAATAAAATGGGTTCGATCCAGATCGATCCGGAAGTAATTGCAATGTACGCCGGAACGACAGCAGTAGAATGCTTCGGTATCGTTGGCATGGCGGCTGTCAGTATGAAAGATGGTCTGGTAAGACTGCTTAAAAGAGAAAGCCTGACACACGGCATCAACGTAGCCATCAAGGACAATGCACTCAGCATCGATTTCCACGTAATCGTGGCATACGGGGTCAGCATCTCTACCGTTGCGGACAACCTGATCGAGAGTGTAAAATATAAAGTAGAAGAGTTTACTGGCATGAAGGTTGAGAAAATCAGCATTTATGTTGAAGGCGTAAGAGTGATAGATTAAGGAGGAACAAACCCTGTGGGCATGAATTATATAGATGCCGGGATGTTAAAGAATGCATTTCTGGCTGGAGCAAAAGGCCTGGAGGCCAACAAGGAATGGATCAATGAGCTGAACGTATTTCCTGTTCCAGATGGAGATACCGGTACGAACATGACGATGACGATTCTGTCAGCCGCCAGAGAAGTGGCAGCCGTTGAAAATCCGACGATGGAGGCGCTGGCGAGAGCGATTTCCTCCGGTTCCCTGCGCGGCGCACGAGGCAATTCCGGCGTTATCCTTTCACAGCTCTTCCGCGGATTTACGAAAGAGATTAAGACGGTAGATGTCATTACGACGAGTGTTCTCTCAGACGCATTTAACCGTGCGACGGAGACCGCTTATAAGGCAGTTATGAAGCCGAAGGAAGGTACGATTCTGACGGTTGCCAAGGGAATGGCGGATAAAGCGGCAGAACTGGCACCGCAGACCGAGGACGTACTTGAATTTTCAGAGAAAGTATTGGAGTACGGCGAATATGTTTTAAGCCAGACACCGGAGATGCTTCCGGTTCTGAAAGAGGCAGGTGTAGTGGATTCTGGCGGACAGGGTCTGATTCAGGTTATCAAGGGCTGTATTGAGGGTTTAAAAGGAAAAGTCGTGGATATCGACGCGGCAGTTACTCCGTCTGTATCGGGAAATAGAGCGGCAAAAACAGCAACAGGCGCCGGAAGCACGCAGGCAGCGGATATCCGTTTTGGTTATTGTACGGAATTTATTATCAATGCAGAAAAACCGGCGGATGAGACGACAGAGCAGGAACTGAAAGATTATCTGAGCACGATCGGCGACTCCCTGGTAGTTGTGGCAGATGATGATATTGTCAAGATTCACGTTCATACAAACGATCCAGGTCTGGCGATTCAGAAAGCACTGACCTACGGTTCCCTGTCCCGCATCAAGATTGACAATATGCGCGAGGAACATCAGGAGAAACTGATCAAAGATTCCGAACGTCTGGCGGCACAGCAGAAGGCAGAAGAAGAAGCCAAAGAGAAGAAGGAAGAACCACGCAAGAAATATGGATTTATCGCCGTATCGGTCGGAGAAGGTCTTTCTGAGATTTTCAAGGGCATCGGCGCTGACTATATCATCGAGGGCGGACAAACGATGAATCCGAGTACGGAGGATATGCTGGAAGCAATCGAAAAAGTCCATGCCGAGACAGTTTACATTCTGCCGAACAATAAAAATATTATTCTGGCGGCAGAGCAGGCAAAGAGCCTGTCAGAAGATACCAAGGTATATGTAGTTCCGTCCAAGACGGTTCCGCAGGGTATCACGGCGTTGATTAATTTTGCTCCGGATCTGACGGCGGAAGAAAATATGGAACAGATGATCGAGGAGATGAGCCACGTTAAGACCGGTCAGATTACCTACGCAGTCCGCAATACATCGATCGATGGTATGGAGATCGCAGAGGGCGATATCATGGGGATCGGCGACAGCGGCATGCTGGCAGTTGGCAAGAATATCGAGGAGACCGCGATGGAGTCACTTCGTAAGATGGTAGATGATGAGTCTGAGCTTGTGACGATCTATTATGGTGAGGATGTCACGGAAGAGGACGCAGAGGCATTCTGTGAGAAAGCCCGCAAAGAATTTACATCCTGCGAATTTGAATGCCAGAATGGCGGGCAGCCGATTTATTATTATATGATTTCGGTAGAGTAGATTTAGGTCGTTTAAAGTGATTGAAATGCGTTAAATGAATCTGCACTATTGGCTGAGAAAATGCAGATAACGAGAAAATGAATTTTCTATGTGATGGCGCAGATAAAACATTTGACGTATAAAACAAAATAATTCATAAGTATGAAATGAGGCAGGTCAGGGGAGAGATCCCTGCGTCCTGCCTCTCTTTCATTCCAATGTATTCCCGGATTTTTTGTCCGGTAACTGTCCGCGTGGCTGATTTTCCGGAGAATATTCTGAAAAGCAGGAGGAGATAAATGGAACAGCAGAATATAACCGCTGTTAAGGGCATCGGTGAAAAGACGGCAAAGCTATTTCAAAAAATAGGCGTGGGAACGGTGGAAGAACTGCTCCATTATTATCCGCGTGCTTATGATGAGTTTAAGGAACCGCAGCCGATCGCGGAACTGAAGGAAGATACGATCGCGGCAGTCGGCGGAATCCTGGCAAAAACGGCGGATGTGGTGCGGTATGGAGCGCGCCTGCAGGTTACGACGGCTGGATTGCGGGACAGCGGAGGCACACTGGCGCTGGCATGGTACAATATGCCCTATCTGCGCGGGACGCTCAAGGCGGGGGAACGCTTTATTTTCCGTGGCCGTGTGGTAAAAAAACGGGGAAGACTTACGATGGAGCAGCCGGAGATCTACCGCCCGGAACAGTATGCGAAAGTCGTGTCGTCTATGCAGCCGGTTTACGGACAGACGAAGGGACTTGGCAATAAGACGATCGCAAAGGCAGTCACGGAAGCCCTCACGATGCGCCAGATGGAACGGGAATATCTGCCGGCTGGTCTGCGGGAAAAGTACGGATTGGCGGAAATCAACTATGCGCTGGAGCACATCCATTTTCCAGCAAACCGGGAAGAACTGATGTTTTCCCGGAAACGTCTTGTGTTTGATGAATTTTTCATGTTCCTGATGTCAGTGCGCCTGCTCAAAGACAAAAAAGAAGATAAAAAGAGCGCATATCCATTTACGCTTTCTGGGGAAATGGCGTCGGTGGAAGAGCGCCTCCCATATGCTCTGACCGGGGCACAGAAAAAGGTAATCCGGGAGGTGTACGCCGATTTGTCCGGCGGGCATATCATGACCCGATTGATTCAGGGCGACGTTGGTTCGGGTAAGACGATTGTGGCGATTCTGGCGTTGCTGCAGGCGGCGGCAAATGGATATCAGGGGGCGCTGATGGTGCCGACGGAGGTACTGGCGCGCCAGCATTACGAGTCGATGACCGAATTGTTTGCGTCGCTGGGAATCACATATCGTCCGGTGCTTCTGACCGGTTCGATGACAGCGAAGGAAAAAAGGCTTGCCAGAGAGTCGATTGAAAATCATGAGGCAGATATCGTGATTGGAACCCACGCGCTGATTCAGGAAAAAGTGGTGTACGACAATCTGGCATTAGTAATCACGGATGAACAGCACCGTTTTGGAGTGGCACAGCGGGAAATGCTGAGCAAAAAAGGCGGCGAGCCGCATGTGCTTGTTATGAGTGCGACGCCGATCCCGCGGACGCTGGCGATTATTTTATATGGGGATCTTGATATTTCCATCATCGATGAACTTCCGGCAAACCGGCAGCCGATCAAGAACTGTGTCGTGAACCGTGAAATTCGCCCGAATGCCTACCGTTTCATCGAAAATGAAGTCCGCGCCGGCCGTCAGGCATACGTCATCTGCCCGATGGTCGAGCCGAGTGAGATGCTGGAGGCAGAGAACGTCATCGATTATACCGAAGAGCTGCGCCGCGCCCTGTCCCCGTCGATCCGGGTGGAATATCTGCACGGAAAGATGAAGGGAAAAGAAAAAAATGCGATCATGGAAGCATTTGCGGCAAATGAGATTCATGTGCTGGTATCCACCACGGTCATCGAGGTCGGAATCAATGTCCCGAATGCCACCGTTATGATGATCGAAAATGCCGAGCGTTTCGGTCTGGCGCAGCTCCATCAGCTCCGTGGCCGTGTCGGTCGAGGAAAAGATCAGTCCTACTGCATCATGGTTAACGCCTCCGGCGAAGAAGACGCGGGAAAGCGGCTGGATATTCTCAACAAGTCAAATGACGGCTTCTACATCGCCTCCGAAGACTTAAAACTGCGCGGTCCCGGCGACCTATTTGGCGTCCGCCAGAGCGGTGATCTCGAATTCCATTTAGCAGATATATTTGCAGATGCAGATATATTGAAGGCAGTTTCGGATGAAGTGAAGAAATTAATGGATAAAGATCCGCTGTTGGAGGCGGAGGAGAATCAGGAGCTGAAACGGAAGATGAATGGATATTTAGAGAGAGGATGGGAGAAGGTGAATTTGTGATGGCTGGGGGTCGCGGAAATCAGGCATCTATGGTATTATATAAAACAAGAGAACAGTTTGCATGAGCTATTATAATAGATGGTGAAGAAATATGGGATTGTGCACTAAGGACGATCTATGGGGTGAATGTTTATAGTGGAAACAGAGTATTTATTTGTAAATTTAAAATGGAATCAAATCTCTGAAACGGAAGATATAAAATATAGAGAGCCGATCCAGATAGGCATTGTGGCAGCAGATGAGGATTTACAAAAAGAAAAGATTTTTTCCAAGGCAATTCGATTAAGCGATCCGACTCATATAAATAAGGGCATGCTTAAGCTATATCGTACAACGTTGGAAAATATAATGAATGCAAATACGAAAGAAGATATATTTGGGCGAGTTGTACGCACATTTCCTACATATAAGTATATTGTTACATGGAACAGAGAAATATACAGCTTGTTTAAATATACGATGAAACAGTGCGGCTTTTCTATGAGGCGCCATACAGTGATTATTTTGCAGGATATATTAAGCATTGTTGCCAGCGATGGAAAAAGAAGGATTGGTTTTAGCCAGGCATTGGAGTATGCAGATATAGAATATGAGCCAAATTATTTAAATTATTCAAAACATGATGCCAATTACCTGTATCAGCTTTTTAAAGAAACCTATCAACAATATTCTTCCATGACATCGGATGATTATCGAATTACCAACGTTAAGACCAAAAGAATGCATGCAAGTGAGTGCCATTATGCCCGGAAGATGAAAATCGATCATGCGACAATCAGACCGCAGAGCGCAATATTTATAGGGTTTAAAATGTGTCAGGCATGCGCATCGAAACTGACATGGAATCAGTTGAAATGGGATGAAAAGGTAATACTCTCAAAGGAAGAAAAAGAAATAGCGTATTTGCGTCAACTTCCATTGACGGAAGAAAAGATGGAAAAAGTATGTAAACAATTTGGCGTTACATATAATATCAGTAATGATGTCGTGTTTATAAAAACGGAATTCTCCAGCTGGATTGTATACCTGCGGGACGGAAAGGTTCATAAACTTTATCATGAAAATTATAGGCAAAGTGCATCAGATTTTTTTAAAATGCAGAAGAAAAAGCTTACGGAAGGATACCATCAGCAAAAACTGCTATCCGATCATTTCTATGATGTAGTCCAGTATATTAAGTACCATGATAAGGGAACGGTAAAGAGGATGGCGAAGAAGAGTCGGATAGAGCGGTTGTTTGAGAAGATTGAGAGGGAGAAAAGAGAAAATACGTAGAATAGGATTATTTGTTATAATTATATAAAACAATCTATTTTCACCATGGGAGGTGAACCTATGACTCAATCAGAAATTGAACTTCGTATAAAAGCTCTGGAACAGCAGGTTGCGGCGCTATTGCCCGGTTCTGTTGTCAAGAAGACAGTTAATGGCAGGGAATATTTTTATCGTCGCTGGACGGAAAATAAAAAAAGAAGAAAAAAATATATCCCCATGAATCAAGTAGAAGCGATTCGTTCATAGGTAGAGCAGAGAAAGGTATTGGGGAACAGTTAAGAGCATTCGCAGATCCAGCTAAAAAACTACGCAAGAGAGAATGCTTTTAACAACTTCATGATTTTATTTATGGGGAAGAACAGCACCGGGAAAACGACACTGATCCGTCAGATTTTTGCTGAGATGAGTGATGAAAACCTGGGAAAAGCCGTGTTTATTCAAGTGACAGCAAAGGATACGCTGGCGAATGTGAATCAGGATTTAAAATTATTGGAAGCACAAGGATTTTGGTATGTTTTTTTAGATGAAGTGACATTGATGGAGGATTTCATTGAAGGAGCAGCGTTGTTTTCGGATGTGTTTGCAGCCAGCGGAATGAAAATTGTGCTGTCGGGTACGGATTTCCTTGGATTTTTGTTTACGGAAGATGAACAGCTGTACGATCGGTGTATTTTACTTCATACTACATGGATTCCATATCGGGAGATGGATGGGGTGCGGTATTGGAATGTTGAGGAGTATTTGAAGAATATTAATATTTAAAGAAGAGATGGATGCGAAGAGGGTATCTGGTTAGATATGGATAATAGTACGATAGAATATTATAATCAACATGTAAAACAATTTGTGTCTACTACAGTGGATGTTGATTTTAAAGAAAAACAGGATAAATTTATAAACAAATTGCCTGGGAAAAATGTACTTGATTTTGGCTGTGGTTCAGGCCGCGATACGAAATATTTTCTGAAATCAGGATTAAATGTAACCGCAATAGATGGTTCGTCAGAAATGTGTAGGGCAGCCAGTGAATATACTGGAATTCTAGTCCGGAAAATGTTGTTTGAAGAATTGAATGGGAAGGACTGTTATGATGGTATATGGGCGTGCTCTTCTATATTGCATCTTCCAAAAGAAATATTAAAACGTGTATTTTTTAAGATGACAGATGCATTACGTTCGAATGGCATTATTTATACCTCTTTCAAATATGGAAACTTTGAAGGAGAGAGGAATGGGAGATATTTTACAGATTTTACAATAGAAACATTTTCGGATTTTATAAAAGAAGTTCCTGAGATTTATATAGAAGAAAAGTGGATTTCAACGGATGTACGACCGGGGAGAAATAAAGAAAAATGGTTGAATCTAATATTGAGAAAGAAGGATTCTTAGCGCAGCATACAGATTTTTCTTTGAGAGAGCAAGTGCTTTATCCAAATGGGGGAAAGTCCTGCTTTTATGATAATGGTATTGATATGATTATCATCGACGATGACATATGCAATCATGAAAAGAAAGAACCTGTTTTTTCATATATGCTGATTACGGATAAACAAAATAACTATATACATCAATTTAGAAGAGTTTTTCGTTTTTTGGGATATGAACGAGAGACGGTTGACAGATATCTTTATAATGCTGAGACTGCGATACCCGCTGATTATACAATAAAAATCGGAGATCGCGGGGAACAGGCGGATGTATCGCCATTAGAATTTCATTTTGAACAAAATTTTACAAGCACATATGGGATGAATGCACTTAAATATTTAACAAGAGAGTATGGCATATGTGATGAAAAGGGAAAAAACTATTTCCTGGATTACTTAGTTAGAACAAAAGATGGAAAGTATGCGATCGAGGAAAACGGGGTTAATTATCATCATCCACAGATTATTGGAGAAGAAAAGTACAGAAAGCAGTTAAAAAAACAGAATACGTGTACACTTTGGGGAATTAAATTATACCGATTCTCTACAAAAGATTGTGCTTTTGGTGAGCGGATCGAAGATGACATTAAACAGTTTTTGGGAAAAGATACGTCTAGATTTATTGATGACGGACTTAAAATCGATAGAAAGGTTGAATTATATGAGCATCAAAAGATCAGTTTGGAAGAAATTAAGAGCAGAAGAAGATCGGGAATAAAAGCTTTTTTAATTGTATTGCCTACTGCATCAGGAAAATCTAGAATAGTAGAAGAAGATATAAGAGATTTTGCAAAGGATAGGAAAACTTTTAAAGCACTTATTTTAGCTCCGGGAATTGATATTCTTTTAGACTGGAAGAAAAGAATTGAAATGGAATTGCCGGAATTGGTTGATAAAATTGAAATACGAACTTATGCATACATAGCAAGGCACTATACAGAATTTCCTGCCGATTATTATAATTATTTGGTGGTTGATGAGGCACATCATGCGGTGGCGCCTGTCCTTAAGCGGGTAATTCAATATTTCGATACAGAGTTTATGATAGGGATTACTGCTACTGACCAAAGACCGGATAAAAAGAAATTGGAAAATGTTTTTGGAACATATTCAACCTCATTGTCTTTGACGGATGCAATGAAACAGGGAATTATTGCGACGGCAAATGTATATAGAATTGAAACGAATATTGACCTTTCACAGATAAGATTCAATGGAAAAGATTATGTAAATGCTGATTTGGAAAAACGAATCCGCGTTACTTCCAGAAATGATTTGATTGTAAATGTATTGAAAGAATATTTTACAGAAGGTGATGCTGGGAAACGGCAGGGTGTTGTTTTTTGCGTAAATATAGCACATGCAAAGGAAATGGCAAAATTATTGAATCAGGCCGGAATTTCAGCAGCGAGCTATACGGGGCAAACGCGGAATCAGCAAGAAGTGATGGATGAGTTTAAGCAAAAGAAAATCCGTTTTTTATGTGCCTGCAATATGATTTCAGAGGGATGGGATTATCCGGAACTCGGAATTTTGGTGATGGCCCGTCCAACACTATCCAAAGTGCTTTATCTGCAACAGATAGGGAGGGGGTTAAGAAAAACAGATATAAAAAAGAATGTTTTTGTAATTGACGTTGTGGATGAATATGGAGCTATGGTGAAAGCATGCAATATGCATTCGATTTTTGCAAATCAGTATTATGTTCCGTTTGGAGATATTACAAAAACAGATTATCATCCGGGAGAATTGATTGTAATTGACGGAATAGAAGAACGAATAGAACGGATATCAGAAGTTGATATTGATTCATTTGAGGATAAGTATGGAAATTATTTAAGCCAGGAACAGCTTGCAAGAGAATATTTTGTCAGCACCGGAACGATTACAAGCTGGATAAAGAAGGAAAAACTTACTCCAAGCATAAAGTATAAGTTTGGAAGCAAAACGGTCTATTTATTTAGTCCGGAGGACGTAGAAAAATATCGTAAAAAGTTAAAGATAAAAGAACATAATGACACAACGATTAAAGAGGATTTCTTTGAATTTTTAGAAGAACGCGATTATTCCTTATCTTATAAAATGCCATTTATATTGTCGCTTATAAAGGTAATGAATATAATTGGAGATGCTGATATAGAGAAAGTATTAGATAATTATATTGCGTTTTATCAAAATAGAATTGACAAGGGTCTTCCAGTAGATCGTAAAACATGCCCGTATAATGCAGAAATGCTTCAGGATCGCAAAGCAATCTGCAGAAATATGCTTACAAATCCATTTGAAAAATTTGAGCGGAAAAGATTTTTATATTATTCTAAAGATCTGGGTGTTATTTCTGTGAACCATGCATTGCTCAGCCAGATGGAGAATGCTGACTGGGAGAAAGTAAAAAACCAGATGCAGGACGATTTAAAGAACTACTACGCAGAGATAGACGGTATATAAAATCTAAACCCACTCAAAGAAAGGAATACACATGAAATTTCCTAAGTATTCAATCCTATATTTCAACCACCCCCTAACACAGCACCAGAAAGAGTTAGGTCAGTTTCTAGAAGAAGGAAAAAAAGTATTCTGGTTCGGAACGGAATCAGATGTTACATACTTGAAGAAAGCCTACAAGCCCTTTTCCGATGCTTTTTTCCTACAAGCTTTCATCATTCCGGAGACAGATGAGGCAGAATCATTTACACCGTTTACCGTAATAGACGGCGAAGGCTTAAATCGGGAATACGCCCAGCTATTTGACTGGCTGGAAAAAGCGATCCCTTCTTTTAACACCGCCCAGTACCGGGTAGAACATGCCGGAATTGCTGACAATATTGTGGTAAAAGCATCTGCCGGAACGGGTAAAACCACGGTGATGATTGACCGCATTTTGTATTTAATGCACATGGTTCCGGATCTGGATATGTCGGAGATTTTCATGATCACGTTTACCAACGAGGCAACGAATCAGATGAATGATCGCCTCCAGGAAATCCTCCTGAAAAAATATGCTTTGACGAAGAATCAAAGATATTTAACCTGGCTGGAACAGCAGTCGCAGATGCATATTTCGACGATTGACAGTCTGGCATATGATTTGTTCAAACGGTTTGGATGCAGTGTGGGATTTGGACGAGATTTAGGGATTCAGCCGCTGGAAAAAGAAAGAAAAGAGCTGATAAAGGATCTTCTGTCGGAAGAATTAGATGATGGAAAATCGATCACGTCTCAGATAGGAATGAACTATGCAGGCGCCAGCAAGGTGATAGATGTGTACTGGAAAGAACTGACCAGAAAAGGTTACACGATTTCGGAAGTGTTAGAAAAGGACTGGGGTGACGTAGAGCGCGAACCGGTGCTTTCAAATTTTCAACAGGTTATCAAGGCGGTACTGAAAGAATTTGAAGAAAAATATACCCGGCTTAAACTGGATAAGAATGCGATTTCAATCAATGATTTGTTCTTTGATTTCGGCCACTATTTATTGAATGGAAAAATGGACTGTAGGGGACTTACTATGAAATATCTGTTTGTGGATGAATTTCAGGATACGGATGCCACGCAGATCCGGACATTTGCGCGCCTGGTGCAGACGATTCATGCAAAGCTTTTTGCCGTAGGGGATGTAAAGCAGAGCATTTACTCCTTCAAGGGAGCAACGGACGAGGCGTTTGATATTCTGGAGGAAGAAATGCATGGCAGCCTGCATTCTTACAGTCTTCGGAATAATTATCGTACCTGTGCCAATCTCATGAAAGTGATGGAGCAGTATTTCTTTGCCTGGTCAAAGCAGGGACTGCTGCATTATGAGGAGCCGGTAAGACCGTTTAATACCCGTACAGGTACGGTTGAAATGGAATATGTGGAAAATAAAAGTTCCTGGCCTGCCCAGACGATGCGCCATATCAATGAGGCATTGGACGATTTGGAGACGGATATCCGTTCCGGTAAGAAAAAAGTGAACGATAAAACGAAGGTAGCCGTGCTGGTCCGGGGAAATCAGAAGGCAGCGGAAATTGCGGCTTTATGCCGGAAAAATGGAAAAACCGTTGTTTTGAATTCGGATCGCCCCTTTTTCCTTTCACAGGCAGTGAGAGATTTCTATGCACTGATCAGTTCGTATATTTTTGCGGAGCAGCCTATTTATACATATAATTATCTGATGACACCGTATGCAGCTTATGAAGGGACGATTTCTGTATCTGAGATGGAACGGGTTAAAATGAATGGGGCGGAATTAACGGAGTATTTATCTGGGTTTCTTTCCCAGACTAAATGGCATGAATATCAGAGAAAATTTCGGATTAAACCGGTTGTGGCGGTTATTAAGGACATCGTGGAAAATAGCAATGTGATAGAAAATTTTATTGCCATGGACAAGATGAAATTATATGGAAATGAATGGAGTGAAGCGAAGAAAAACAGACAGGCACTGATTGATGCTAAAATGTATCAAAAGAACCTGGATAAATTGCTGGAAATGATTCAGCAGAGAATGGATGGAGAATTTGCGACGCTTTACGATCTTTATATTTACCTGACGTTGATGATTGCGACGAACCGGGATGAGATGGAACCGGATGTAGAGATGACAGATGATTATACCAGTGTATATATTATGACGGTTCATAAGTCAAAAGGTCTTGAATATGATACGGTTATTATGCCGGCGATGGGACATTCGCTGGCACCGAAGGAAAGAACATCGATTCTTTTAGGAAAAGATAAGGCTGCCTGGGCATTCGAGCCGGGGAAAAGTGTTCAGATGAAGAGCCGTTGGTATGAAGAATTGCGGAGAGAGGCAGTGCGAAAAGGAGTGGCGGAGGAAACGCGGATGCTGTATGTTGCTATGACACGGGCGGTAAACAGGCTCATTTTGCTTGTAAATGATAGACAGACCTATGAAAGCTGGTCGTCTCTGATTGGAAAGGTGGGGCTGATCAATGAGTAATCGGGTATATACGTACACAAAGGTTTCAGAATTAAAACATGCCCCGTATTTTAAGGAAATTGCACCTTTGCCGCAGCTGACTTTGTCCAGGGAGATGGCGGTTAATATGTCTTATGACATGAAGATATTTAAGGGCAATATCATGGGCTTTTTGAATTTTTCCCAGAGGCTGTTTCCCGGATGGAATACGAGTGGACAGAAGTTTGTATATGTGACGGCTTTAAATCGTTTTTTGCGGGATAAAATAGCGGCAGCACATGATAGGGCGGAAAGAGACTGGCTGTTTGGATGTAAAAAGAATCTGTATGCGGCGATTCAAAATATGATTCGTCTAGAGGAGGCGCGTGTCCGCCCCGAAGATATGGAAGCTTCTGACCGGGATTTTTCTTTGTTTTTAGAAATGTGGAAACATCTGGAGCAGCTGGATGGCAGTATCGCCGCTTTTCGGAACAGACTGCGCGAACTGGAACAGCCGGGAAATTTTGAACGGGAGGCGGAACGCGCGTTTCGCTTTCACGGAAATAAGGCCATTGTATGGAATGGCTTCCAGTTTTTGACGCCGATACAGAGATTTGTGTATGACTGTTTTGTAAAATCGGGATACAGTATTTATGCCCTGATACAGGATGAAAAGAAATATCCGTATGCCAATGAAATCTGGAGACACCTTTATAATGAAAGCAATGGATACCCGCCATATGAAGACTGGATTCGTTTTGAAGATCCGGATTCTAAAAATCCGCTGGGAGAAATATTTGAAACCGGGGAAAAGACAAGTGCTCCGAATGTGAAAATAATCAAATACAGCAATACGATCGAATTTGTGGAAGATATCTCCAGGATCCAGGAACAGGGATTTTACTTATATAGTGCGGATGATTATACGGCTAACCGGATGCTAAAAGATTATTTTCCAGAACGATATGAGGTGAGAAATTTACTGTCATATCCGATCGGACAGTTTGTGTATACGCTGCATAAAATGTGGGATGAAAATCGGCAGTGTATTATACTGAGTGCGGATGGATTGAGAAAATGCTTCGCATCTGGCTGGCTTACAGCGCACGGGAAAAGCAGTATACAATATACGGATGATTTAGAGCGTATATTACCTTATTTTGAAAATTGTTATACACTGAAAGAATGGAATGAACGGCTAAGTTGCTTTTCCGATGCTTACGATAACGCATATGATGTTTTTTCGCAGACAGAGGAAGAGACCGGACTTGAGAAGAGAAAACAAAGGGCACTGGCAAATCCGTTATCTCATTTTGGACCATTTTCAATCGGAGAGGATCGAATTAGAGAAGTAATCGATCTGATCGGCCAGCTGATCCGCATGGCAAAGGAATTATTTGCTTCGAATGAACCTGTTTCGATCCAGCAGCATATGAGCAAATTGGATGCACTGCTATATTTCCGGGATGGAATGCCGCAGGATCTGTACCGCGAAGAGAAAGAAAAAATAAAACAAATCTTCCTGGCACTTGAAAATGATCAGGTAAAGGATTTTATGTGCTATCCGGGAGACCTGGCAGCCGCACTCCTTTCTTTTATGAGTGGAACGATGGAAGATGAAACGGATGACCATCATGGACTTAAGACACTGGTTTTTAATATTTTCCAGATCGAATCAGCCTCTGTTTTGGCGAAAGAAAAAGTACATATCTGTCTGGCGGATATTACAAAGCTGCCGGGAACATCTGGCAGTTATCACTGGCCGTTGGATGAGACCATTTTGCGGGAAATTGCTGAAAAAACAGCCGGAACGTATGCTTCTGACTGGCTGGAAAATAACCGGTTGACAGCGCTGGCAAACCGTTATTATGTTTATAATGCCCTGAAAAATAAAGATGTGGAAATTTCGTGGATTTATCAGCAGGGAGAGAAACGCTTATCCCCATCTCCATACATTACACTGTTGGACCAATTGTCGGATGCCGGAATTCAGGATTCTACACTCAGAAATCTGGATTTACAGTATGTGAACGGAGTGATGGTTCATAAACGCCTGGACAAAACGTATTCGATCAAGGAAAATAAAAAGTGGCATTTGTATGAGGATGAATTAGAATATGCCTTATGTCCTATGCGCTATGTATACAGTTGTGTGTTGGGAGAAAATTTTGCATATATGAATGAATATCAGCAAAACAGGGCAATTGTTCGGCTGATTCAGGTATTAAATGCATTGTTGAAAGGCAGATATTCGATGGAGCAGATAGCGCAGCAAGTATTCGAATTGTTTCCTTACATCCGGAAAGCAGAAAAACGGCAGATGCTGGATGATGCGATATGCTGGAATCAGCCGGAGGGGGAAGGAAGTTTTACGGAAGCTGGAAATTATCAATATACAGATGAACGCCTGAAACTTGTATTTTTGGATAATCAGAATTATGCTTATGCAGAGAAAATGGCCTCGATGCTTATGTGTCAGTCGGGAAGAACGGGGATTTACCCGGACAGAACAGGAGGAGGAGATTCCAAAAACTGTGAATTTTGTCCACATATGAGATATTGTCCGGATGCAATATTTGGAATAGACTATAAGGGTGATAGTGAATGATAGAGAGAAAGTTTTGGGAAGAAGTTCGAAGCTATTGGATTTTGGAGGCACCGCCGCAGATTTCGGATCGGAAGACATCTTCAGGTGGTGAGATTGATCCAAGTCTTCTTGAGGATCCGTGGGGGCAGGATGGAATTCCTTTTGATATGGTTGATTATGACGATGCGATGGAGGCAGCCTTAACAGGGGAAAGCTATCAGGTTCCCAAAGAACAGGGGCAGAAACCCAAAGTAGCACCCAGACAGGGAATTCAGCCTATGCCGCAGTCATTCGCTCAGGCAGTTAAGCCGCCGGAAAAACGACAAAAACCTATGTTTGACAGCGCAGGCTTTGAAGAACGGATGGAACGACGGACACTCACAGATTATATCGAGGCAGGAAAATTGCTTTTAAAATGTGAATTACCGGAAAAGATGGAAAAATTGGGACAAGAATTGCTAGATCGAATGTCTGTATTGCAGACAAGCATCCGTGAATTTGAAAAAGTGTATCAGCCGGATATGTCCCAATTTTATGACTGTTACATTCCGGATACACTGCAGCTGGCAGCTTCATATCTGGAATATGTTGACGCGGAAATCGATGGGGATATAATAAAAGAAACAGAGAAAGAAGCAGCAGCTGCACTCGAAACACTGATAAACGGTGTCAATGAAAAAATAGAAGAAATCTATCGCTATGCAAAAATTGAGATTCACGCGCAGGCGAGAGCCTTGGAAAGCATGATGAGTCAGGACGGGTATGTAGATCCGAATTTTAAAATCAGGTAATGGGGAGGACGATAGAATGGGTGAGGCAAATGATACAGCAAATAGGATGATAAAAACAGGAGAGGGAAAAGCGCCGACGCTTACCCTGGATCCGGATGAAGTGAAGTATGACATGTCTTTTATGGAGCCATCCTTAAAGGAAAATATGCCTGCGGAGGAAACAAAAGCAGCGGCGGCGGGGGCGGTTGATGAGTCGATGCTGTCTGAGGATGAGAAGAAGCAGGTGGAGACGTTTGTAAAGCAGATTGATATTTCAAATGTAAAATTGGTCAATTCGTATGGTGCCAGTGCGCAGAAGGGAATTTCCGGTTTTTCAGTTTCCATTACCAAGAACGTAAAAACGAAAGATTTTGGTGACATCGGAGATAGCTTACGGGAACTTGAGACGGCCATCAAAAGCACCACGACTTCGGAGAAAAAGGGATTACTGGGTCTGTTCAAAAAAGGGAAACAGAAAGTGGCATCCTTGATTGCCAATTATGAAAGTGCGGAAACCAATATCAAAAAAATAGAAAAGGATCTGCAGAAGCATCAGATGGCGTTGACAAAAGATATTTTCGTGTTTGACCAGATGTATGACATGAACCTTGACTTTTACAAGGAATTGACGATGTATATCATTGCAGGCAAGAAGGCACTTGGACAGGCAAAGTCTACAAAGCTGGTGGAACTGCAGGGAAAGGCTGACACAACCAGGGATCAGCTGGATGTGCAAATGTATAGAGATTATGCAGATGCCTGCACCCGGTTTGAGAAAAGACTTGCGGATCTGGAAATGACAAGGCTGCTCTCGATCCAGATGGCCCCGCAGATCCGCCTGCTGCAGAATGCGGATCAGGAAGTGGTGGATAAGCTCCGCTCGGATATTCTGAATACAATTCCGGCATGGAGAAACCAGATGGTTCTGGCGCTGGGAATTGAGCATACGACCAGGGCATTAAATGCGCAGAATGCATTGGATGAAATGACGAATGAACTGTTTAGAAAAAATGCGGAAACGCTGAAACAGGGGGCGATCGATGCAGCATTGGCGTCCGAGCGCAGCATTGTAGATGTGGAAACGCTGAAAAAGATCAATGCGGATATCATTACATCGATCAATGAGGTCGTAAAAATTCACGAAGAAGGTTCCCAGAAACGCGCAGAGGCACAGGAAGAACTTGTCAAGATTGAGACAGAGTTAAAGGACGCTTTATTGAAAGCGGGTTCCAGGTAGGATGCTTATGAAGAAACATTTACGAATCACATGGAATGCTCCGGTTGTGCTGAGCATAGTGGCTGTGAGTTTTGCTGCCACGTTATTAAACTACCTCACGGGTGGAAGAAGCGGGATGCTTCTATTTATGACATACCATTCTTCCCTCCTGTCACCGATGACGTGGATCCGGATGTTTACACATATATTTGGACATGCGGACTGGTCGCATTTGATCGGTAATATGAGTTATCTGTTATTGCTTGGACCGATGCTGGAAGAAAAATATTCATCGAGGGTTCTTCTGGAGGTTATCCTTGTGACAGCGTTTGTGACGGGACTGGCAAATTATATCCTTTTTCCGGCGACTGCATTGTGCGGTGCCAGTGGAGTTGTGTTTGCCTTTATACTATTATCTTCGTTTACAAATTTTCGCGAGGGTGAAATACCGGTTACGTTCATTCTGGTGGCGGTTCTGTTTATAGGGCAGCAGGTCTGGGATGGTATTACGATTCGGGACAATATTTCTCATATGACTCATATTATAGGGGGAATGATTGGCGGAATGATCGGGTATGGATTGAATTGCAAATCGCGGGTTAAGTAGATTAATAATTTTTTGTTTCATAGGACGCAATTTCCTATGAAATCAGAAAAACTCCTGCATACACAGAATGAAGATTTATCTGTTTATGCAGGAGTTTTTTGAAATTTACAGCCGTTTATCAGCCGTCAATTCTCATTACATCTGTCCCTCGTTATACCGCTTAATCAGCTTCTGGATCTTCGCAGTCGGTGTCAGTGCGTTCTCCAGAGATACGTTATGGTTCAGGGAGTTGATGATTGCAGCGATAAACTTGCTCATATCTGCTTCTACATACCAGTCACGTTTAAGAAGTTCTGGCGTGTGGTAGTTTAAGTTGGTGGTTACGACGCAGTCGAGGTAACCTTTTGCGAAAAATTCGTCGAATTTCTCAAGTCCGTTGGTGAACAGACCGAAGGTAGCGCATACAACGACGCGTTTTGCCTTGCGCTCTTTGAGGGCGCGGCAGGTGTCCAGCATGCTCTCGCCGGAGGAGATCATGTCATCGATGATGAGAACGGTCTTTCCTTCAACGGAAGAACCTAAGAACTCATGGGCAACGATCGGGTTACGTCCATTGACAACACGGGAGTAATCGCGGCGTTTGTAGAACATACCCATGTCAACACCCAGGTTGTTTGCCAGATATACGGCGCGGGACATAGCGCCCTCGTCCGGGCTGATAACCATCAGGTTGTCCTTGTCGATCTTTAAGGTTTTGTCATGGTTCAGTAATGCCTTGATAAACTGGTAGGTCGGCATGAAATTATCAAAACCGCTTAACGGAATGGAGTTCTGTACACGCGGGTCATGTGCATCGAAGGTAATGATGTTGCTTACGCCCATCTGAATCAGTTCTTCGAGCATCATTGCGCAGTCAAGGGATTCACGACCGCTGCGCTTGTGCTGGCGTCCTTCATATAAGAACGGCATGATAACATTGACACGATGTGCGGTAGCAATGGATGCGCCGATGATACGTTTTAAATCCTGATAATGGTCGTCCGGGGACATATGATTGGTAAATCCGCTCATTTTGTAGGTCAGGCTGTAGTTGGTTACATCGACCATGGCGTAAATATCGGTACCACGGACAGATTCATTGACGATGCCTTTTGCTTCACCGCTTCCGAAACGCGGGCACGCGCAGTCAAGCATGTAGGAATCAGCATCATAGCCGCGGTACTGTAAATTTTCCTGACGCTTTTTCAGGACTTCAATATCGTTGCGGCGGAAATTGATAATGTGGGAGTTGACTTTCTCAGCCAGATCCCGGCAGCTCTCCAGTGCGGCAATTTTAAGCGGCGCAACCGGAAGAGTGTCATTAAACACGTAGTCATTCGACATGATTATACCTCCAAACAGTGTAGGTCCTTCGATGCATGCGGGCAGAGCGTACAAGTTTGTCTGCCATTTGCAGGACATAATACAACTATTTTATACCATTTTACGATAAGAAACGTCAATAGCAAATGAGAAAATTACAAAAAAAATCAAATATTTGGCTTGCTTTCAAAAAAATCCGCATCTGCGAATCAGAAGCACAACTTTACAAAAAAGCTGATTACTGTTAATATAATACTGGATTCTTAGGGTTTAAAAATATTTGAAATGAGGATTTTATAAATGAAAAAAGGTCATCTGATAAAATCGGTCGATCCGGGCTCGATTGCGGAGGAAATGGAGCTGGAGCCGGGGGACGTCCTTCTGACGATCGATGGAGATGAGATAGAGGATATTTTTGATTATGAATATAAGATAAACAGTGAGGAGATTACGCTGCTGGTCCGCAAGAAGAACGGCGAGGAGTGGGAACTGGATATCGTAAATGAGTATCAGGATCTGGGGATTACCTTTGAAAATGGTCTGATGAGCGATTATCGTTCCTGCAGGAATAAGTGCATCTTCTGTTTCATCGACCAGATGCCGCCGGGTATGCGTGAGACACTGTATTTTAAGGACGATGATTCCAGACTTTCGTTCCTGCAGGGCAACTATATCACGCTGACGAATATGAAAGATAAGGATATTGAGCGGATTATCCGGTTTAAGCTGGCGCCGATCAATATTTCAGTGCAGACGACAAATCCGGAGCTGCGCTGCAAGATGCTTCATAACCGCTTTGCCGGTGAGGCACTCCAGAAAATTGACCGCCTGTATGAGGCGGATATCCCGATGAATGGTCAGATCGTTTTATGCCGGGGTGTCAATGACGGGGCGGAGTTAGACCGTTCGATCCGTGATCTGACGAAATACATTCCGGCGATGCAGAGTGTTTCGGTCGTGCCGGTCGGTCTCTCGAAGTACCGTGATGGTCTGTATCCGCTTGAGCCGTTTACACCGGAGCAGTTGGGCGATACCATTGATTTGATAGAGAAATGGCAGAAGAAGATCTATGCGGAACACGGTATTCACTTCATTCACGCCAGCGATGAGTTTTACATGGGCGCCGGGCGCCCGCTTCCGGAAGCGGATCGCTATGATGGCTATATCCAGCTGGAAAATGGGGTCGGCATGATTCGCCTGATGGAGGAGGAGATAGCCGAGGCGCTGGAGCAGCTGCATCCGGGAGAGGCTGGCGAGGTGTGCCCGGAGGAGATTTCGATTGCAACGGGACGGCTGGCTGCCCCGTATATTGAGCAGTATGTAGAGCGCGTGTGCCGCCAGTTCCCGGGGAAAAAGGTACATGTATATGCGATCCGCAATGACTTCTTTGGTGAGCGGATCACGGTGGCGGGGCTGATCACGGCAAAGGATCTGATTGCACAGTTAAAGGAACAGCCGCTTGGCAGCCGCCTGCTGCTTCCAAGCGCCATGTTCCGAAGCGGCGAGGAGACATTTCTGGATGATCTGACCCGCACGGATGTACAAAATGCTTTACAAGTTCCGGTGGATATTGTAAAATCAAGCGGACGTGATTTTGTGGAAGCAATTCTGGCTCCTGTGAAGGAGGAAAGCTCCAGGCATGGCGAGTATGAGCCGGATCCGGAGGAATTTGCCGCTCAGATGGATGATAACTGGCAGGAAGAAGATCGGGATGGCGTACAGGTGTACGCATATGAGCCGGAAGACCTGGATTAGGATGCCCCGGACGAAGTCGTTTGTTTTGAAGAGGAAGACTCAGATCTGGAGGATGAGAAAGAAACGTGATGGCTGGAAATACAGAGGAAAACGTGCTTTCGGACACACAGAAAGAAAACGTCTGGATGTGAAATTCATCACAATGAATGAAACAAGTAACTGGACAATAAAAATAGCAGCTGTGGATTTACAAACCAGCTGCGGAGCATGAAAATAAATGGAGGCATAAATATGAAAAAGAAACCGGTGGTGGCGGTCGTTGGACGTCCAAACGTGGGAAAATCCACCCTTTTCAACGTCCTTGCGGGCGATATGATTTCGATTGTAAAAGATACTCCAGGTGTAACGCGTGACCGTATTTACGCGGACTGTACCTGGTTAGACCATGCTTTTACCCTGATCGATACTGGCGGTATCGAGCCGGATACGAAGGATATTATCCTGTCCCAGATGCGTGAGCAGGCGGAGATCGCGATCGCGACGGCGGATGTGATCCTGTTTATCGTAGATGTGCGTCAGGGCATGACCGATTCGGATTCCAAGGTGGCGGATATGCTGCGTAAATCGAAAAAACCGGTTGTTCTGGCGGTCAATAAAGTAGACAATCCGGCGAAATTTGGCAATGACGTCTATGAGTTCTATAACCTCGGTATCGGTGATCCGGTAGCGATCTCGGCAGCCTCCCGTCTGGGACTGGGCGATCTGCTGGATGAAGTCGTGGCACATTTCCCGGAGGGAAGCGGCGACGAGGAAGAGGATGACCGTCCGAGAGTGGCGATTGTCGGAAAACCAAACGTAGGTAAATCTTCTATTATAAATAAGCTTCTGGGCGAGAACCGCGTCATCGTATCGGATATCGCCGGTACGACCCGCGATGCAGTCGATACAGAGATTGTCCGCAACGGTACCGAGTATGTCTTTATCGATACGGCAGGTCTGCGCCGCAAGAGCAAGATCAAGGAGGAGCTGGAGCGCTACAGCATCATCCGTACCGTAACGGCGGTTGAGAGAGCTGATGTGGTTCTGATGGTCATCGACGCGAAAGAGGGAGTAACCGAGCAGGATGCAAAGATTGCCGGTATCGCACATGAGCGTGGAAAAGGTATTATCATCGTGGTAAATAAATGGGATGCGATCGATAAGACCGATAAGACTATTTATGAGTACACCAATAAGATTAAGACCGTTCTGTCCTTTATTCCGTATGCGGAGTTCGTGTTCGTATCCGCACTGACCGGACAGCGTATGAATAAGCTGTTTGAGATGATCGACATGGTGCGCGAAAATCAGACACTGCGTATTGCAACCGGCGTTCTCAATGAGATCCTGGCAGAGGCAGTGGCACTGCAGCAGCCGCCGTCTGACAAGGGCAAGCGTTTAAAGCTCTACTATATGACACAGGTAGCGGTCAAACCGCCGACATTCGTTGTGTTTGTCAATGATAAGGAACTGATGCATTTCTCATATACACGGTATCTCGAGAACAAGATCCGTGACGCGTTCGGATTCAAGGGAACTTCCTTAAAATTCCTGATCCGCGAGAGAAAGGGGAAGGATCAATAATGGAACGTCTCATCTGTATTGTGATTGGCTATATCTTTGGTCTGATCCAGTCCGGCTATCTGTATGGAAAGGCGAATCATATGGATATCCGCCAGTACGGCAGCGGAAATGCCGGTTCTACGAACGTCCTGCGTGTGATGGGAAAGAAAGCGGGCGCGATCGTATTTTTAGGGGACTTTTTCAAGGCGGTGTTTGCAATGGCAGTCTGCCGTCTGCTGTTTAAGGAAAATGCGGACGTGGATCTTCTTGCATTGTATGCGGGTCTGGGAGTCACACTCGGTCACAATTTCCCGTTTTACCTGAAATTCAAGGGCGGCAAGGGAATTGCCTGCATGGCGGGCATCATGACAGCGATGGATCTGCGGATTACGCTGACCTGTTTCGTGATTTTCTCCGTGACGGTGTTCCTGACCCGCTATGTATCGCTTGGTTCGATTCTTGTGTCGATCACCTTTTTTGCAGAGCTTGTGATCTTTGAGAGCATGGGTTCCTACCGGGTAAGCACGCCGAACCGCATCCAGTTCTATGCACTGGGCGCGATCCTGATGTGCATGGCGATCTGGCGCCATCGGAGCAATATTGGGCGTCTGTTGTCCGGCACAGAAAACAAACTGGGCGCGAAGAAATCATGAGAGAAGTTTAACAACACTTTACATAGTTGCCATAAGATAATTGTTCACAGGTAGGCGCTTTTGGAACCGAAAGTGCCGTAAGAAAACGTGGTGGCAGCAGGAATTTGCCGTATTTAAATGCGAAGCCACGGCAAATTCCGTTACTGGGCACATATGCATGAACCGTAACGTCATAAGTAGTGGGAATGTATAAAAATTTCCAAATAACATTGACCTGTAGAGAGAAGAAGAGAGAAAAGCAGGTCGGGAGGTATCAGGATGGCAGCAGTAGGAATTATCGGAGCCGGAACCTGGGGCACAGCCCTGGCGGTGCTTCTGAACAATAATGGGCAGGATGTGACAATCTGGTCCGCATTTGATACAGAGATCCAGGAAATGAGCCGCACCAGACGGCACAAAAATCTGCCGGAGGTTGTACTTCCGGATCAGATCCAGATGACAGCTGATCTGCGCACCGCGATGGCGGAGAAGGATATGCTGATTATGGCGGTTCCGTCCGTCTATGTCCGCAGTACGGCGGCGAAGATGAAGGAATACCTGCGTTACGGTCAGATTGTCGTGGATGTGGCGAAGGGAATCGAGGAGCAGAGTCTTATGACGATGTCACAGGTCATCGAGGAGGAACTTCCGCTGGCGGAGGTAGCCGTCCTTTCCGGACCGAGCCATGCCGAGGAGGTGAGCCGGGGACTTCCGACTACCTGTGTGGCAGCGGCGCACCGCAAAAAGACTGCCGAGTTCATGCAGAGTGTGTTCATGAGTCCGGTGTTCCGCATTTACACCAGCCCGGACATGCTGGGCGTCGAGATTGGTGCGGCTCTTAAAAATGTCATTGCGCTGGCAGCCGGTACAGCGGATGGGCTGGGATGCGGCGATAACACGAAGGCGGCGCTGATCACCCGCGGAATTGCGGAGATTGCCCGTCTGGGTATTGCAATGGGCGGAAAACAGCAGACCTTCTACGGATTATCCGGCATCGGTGATTTGATCGTAACCTGTGCGAGCATGCACAGCCGCAACCGCCGGGCGGGGATCCTGATTGGAAAGGGATATACGATGGATGAGGCGATGAAGGAAGTGCAGATGGTTGTCGAGGGCGTTTATTCTGCGAAAGCCGGTCTTCTGCTGGCACAGAAATACGGCTGCGATATGCCGATCGTTTCCCAGGTCAACCAGGTGCTGTTTGACGGAAAATCTCCGAAAGAGGCGCTGGCGGATCTGATGATGCGCGATCCGCGGATCGAATCGAGCGATCTTCCGTGGGAAGGATAATTCAGGCGGCAGTCGTTTTTCTGAATTTGAGTGATTAAATTCGGAAAAATAGCAATGAGATCTACTATGTTTTTCTGAAAAATGCAGGTGTCTGTGTCAGACGGACAAAACTTATAAAAAGTGTTTACTATAACCCGAAAGAATATCTAATATAACTACAAGATCTGGAAAAGAGAGAATTTAGCGCAAAAAGTTGAAAATCTGCTAAATTCCCTCTTTTTTAGGTGGTTTTTGTATTGACAATTAGAGGGGTAAAATTTATAATTGCCTCATTCAAATAGTTGCTGTATTCCATTGCAGCATAGAATTGGAGGAGAATATTATGAAAAAAAGAGTAGTTAGTCTTGGACTTGCAGCCATGATGGCGATGTCTATGACCGCTTGCGGTGGCTCTGGAAATGCGAGCACTTCTGAATCAGCAGCAGAAGACGCACAGGGCGCAGAGGGAGCTGACGGCGAAGTATTTAAAATTGGCGGTATCGGACCGATCACCGGCGCGGCTGGCGCTTACGGCGCGGCTGTAAAGAATGGTACTGAGCTGGCAATCAATGAGATCAACGAGGCTGGCGGTATCAATGGTTACCAGGTAGCGTTCAACTTCCAGGATGATGAGAATGATCCGGAGAAGGCGATCAACGCATACAATACCTTAAAAGACTGGAACATGCAGATGCTTCTTGGTACCGTTACTTCCAAGCCGTGTATCGCAGTTGTAGCAGAGACAGCAGCAGATAACCTGTTCCAGCTGACTCCGTCCGGATCTGCTGTTGAGAGTATTTCCGGCGACAACGCATTCCGCGTATGCTATTCGGATCCGGATCAGGGACGTGCATCCGCTCAGTACATCGGCGAGCACAAACTGGCAACCAAGATCGCTATCATCTACGACAGCTCCAGCGAGTACTCCGATGGTATCCGCGAGTCCTTCGTAGCAGAGGCCCCGAATCAGGGTCTGGAGGTAGTAGCCAGCGAGGCATTTACATCTGATAACAATACCGATTTCTCCGTACAGCTTGATAAAGCAAAAGAGTCCGGCGCTGATCTGGTATTCCTGCCGATTTACTATCAGGAGGCATCTGTTATCCTGAAACAGGCAAACGATAAAGATTTCCATCCGCAGTTCTTCGGCTGTGATGGTATGGACGGTATCCTGAGCGTTGATGGTTTTGATAAGTCCTTAGCAGAAGGTCTGATGCTTCTGACTCCGTTCTCCGTAGACGAGGAGTCCAGCCAGGACTTCGTAACTGCTTACCGTGATGCTTACGGCATCGACCCGCTTCAGTTCGCAGCAGATGCTTACGACGGCGTATATGCAATTAAGGCAGCTGCAGAGAAGGCAGAGATCACACCGGATATGAGCACTTCCGATATCTGCGATGCACTGAAAACAGCTATGACTGAGATCCAGATCGATGGTCTGACCGGTACAGAGATGCACTGGACGGCAGAAGGCGAGCCGCAGAAAGCGCCGAAAGCTGTAGAGATCAAAGACGGCAAATATGAGATGATGCAGTAATTAAAAATTTAAAAACTGCAGAACCGTTGCGGCTATATGTATGTAGCTCTGATGGGACTGTTACTGGATGTCCGGCGGCACAGATGGCTGCCGGGCATTTAGTAACAGCTTTCTTTTTAAAACGGTTCACTGCACATGCTTGCCTGCGACGACTGGGTGTTTGCTTTCTGCGGACTGCGAGACGGTCATGTTTGTTCTGCTAAATTCGGTCACAGGTAAACATGTGCAGCGAAATGCGTGTACAGGGAAATGCGAAAACGTAGAAACAAAGAGGTAGGTGTATACATATGAGTTTTCTTTCTTATTTAATCAATGGCATCAGTCTGGGAAGTGTCTATGCGATCATTGCACTGGGCTACACCATGGTTTATGGCATCGCGCGTATGCTGAACTTCGCACACGGCGATATCATCATGGTAGGCGGTTTCACAGTGTTTACGATTGTCACAACGATGGGCGGTTCTCCGGTTGTGGGTATTCTGGCTTCGGTGGTTGTGTGTACAGTGCTGGGCGTTACGATCGAGCGAGTTGCATACAGACCGTTGCGTGACGCGTCCCCGCTGGCAGTTCTGATCACCGCGATCGGTGTCAGTTATCTGCTCCAGAACGTGGCGCTTCTGATTTTTGGTTCCAATGCGAGACAGTTTACATCAGTTATTACTGTACCGGCATTAAAGCTGGCTGGCGGCAAGCTTTCGATCTCCAGTGTCACGATCGTGACGATTTTAAGCTGTATCGTGATTATGGCTGCCCTGATGACATTTATCAACAAGACGAAAATGGGGCAGGCGATGCTGGCGGTTTCTGAGGATCGCGGTGCGGCAACCTTGATGGGTATCAATGTAAACCGCACGATCTCCGTAACCTTTGCGATTGGTTCCGCCCTGGCGGCAGTAGCAGGCGTGCTGCTCTGCTCGGCGTACCCGTCCCTGTCTCCGTACACCGGTTCCATGCCGGGTATCAAGGCATTCGTGGCAGCGGTATTTGGCGGTATCGGTTCGATCCCGGGCGCATTTATCGGCGGTATCCTGCTTGGTATCATTGAAAACCTTGCCAAGGCGTATATTTCCTCCCAGCTTTCTGACGCGATCGTATTCTCTGTCCTGATTATCGTGCTTCTGGTCCGCCCGACCGGTATTCTCGGCAAGAAGATGACGGAGAAAGTATAATAGAGAAAATTATACGATGGTTCATGCCGGGGACTTTTGAAACGGAAAGTGCCGTGTGAAAACAAGATGGTGCATGAACTGCAATAAGCAAGAGAAAGTGCAGGTGTTTAAAATGAACGCATATAAAAATAAAATTCGGATTCAGAATGCGATCACATATGCGATTGTAATCGGCTGTTACATTCTGATTCAGATTATGATGGCAGGCGGCCATGTAAACAGTCTTTTAAAGGGTATTCTGGTTCCACTTTGTACCTATACGATTTTGGCGGTTTCCTTAAACCTCACGGTTGGTATCCTCGGCGAGCTGAGTCTGGGTCATGCCGGATTCATGTGTGCGGGTGCGTTTTCAGGTGCATTTTTTAATCATGCCATGAAAAATCTGATCGCAAGCAACCAGGTACGCTTCATTCTGGCGCTCTTTGTCGGTGCGGCGGTAGCGGCGGTATTTGGTATCCTCATCGGTATTCCGGTTCTGCGTCTGAAAGGAGACTATCTGGCGATTGTAACGCTGGCATTCGGTGAGATCGTTAAAAATATTATCAATGTTCTGTACGTCGGCATCGACGGAAACGGCATCCACGTTTCCATGAAGGATGTAGCTTCCTTAAAGCTGGCAGCGGACGGTCAGGTGATCATCAAGGGTGCGCAGGGTATCACAGGTACACCGAAGACGGCGACCTTTACGATCGGCATTATCCTGGTACTCCTGACCCTGTTTATTGTATTGAATATCATCAATTCCCGGACAGGCCGTGCGATCATGGCGATCCGCGATAACCGTATTGCGGCAGAGTCTGTGGGTATCAATATCACGAAATACAAACTGATGGCATTTACCATCTCTGCTTCCTTAGCCGGTGTGGCAGGCGTTCTGTACGCACACAACCTGGCGACGCTGGCAGCGACCCCGAAAAGCTTCGGTTATAATATGTCCATTATGATCCTTGTATTTGTGGTTCTGGGCGGCATCGGAAATATCCGTGGTTCCATGATCGCGGCGGTTATCTTAACCCTGCTTCCGGAGATGCTTCGAAGCCTCAATAATTACCGTATGCTGATTTACGCGGTCGTCCTGATTGTAATGATGCTTTTGACCTCCAGTCCGAAGGCGATCGAGGTCCGCGGGCGCATCTTTTCATCATTCCGGAAAAAGAAGACAGAAGGGGAGGCGTAAATCATGGCAATGCTGGATGTAAAAAATTTAAGTATTTCTTTTGGCGGTCTGAAAGCGGTCGATGATTTCAGCATCACGATAGAAAAAGGACAGCTCTACGGCCTGATCGGACCGAACGGCGCTGGTAAAACGACTATTTTCAACCTTTTGACGGGCGTGTACAAGCCGGATGGCGGACGGATTCTGCTGGATGGAAAGGACATTACCGGTCACAAGGCAATCCAGATCAATCAGGCAGGCATCGCGAGAACCTTCCAGAATATCCGTCTGTTCAAGGAGCTGAGCGTGCTTGACAATGTAAAGGTTGGTCTTCACAACCATCATAAATATTCTACGCTGAGCGGCATTCTGCGTCTTCCGTCCTATTACAAGGTTGAGAAAGAGATGGATGAGCGCGCGATGGAGCTTTTGAAGGTGTTTGACCTCGACAAAGAGTTTGATTATAAGGCATCGAACCTCCCATACGGCAAGCAGAGAAAGCTGGAGATCGCCAGAGCGCTGGCGACCGAGCCGAAGCTTCTGCTTCTTGACGAGCCGGCAGCCGGCATGAACCCGAATGAGACGGCAGAGCTGATGAAGACGATCCGTTTCGTGCGCGATCATTTTGATATGACCGTACTTCTCATTGAGCATGATATGAAGCTGGTCTCCGGTATCTGCGAGCGCCTGACGGTCTTAAACTTCGGTCATATGCTGGCAGAGGGACCGACCAGCGAGGTACTCAGCAATCCAGAAGTTATCAAAGCATATCTGGGAGAATAGGGGGAAGTTTCGTATGTCAATGCTGGAAGTAAAAGATTTACAGGTATATTATGGTGTGATACAGGCACTCAAGGGAATTTCCTTTGAGGTAGAACAGGGCGATGTGGTAGCGCTGATCGGTGCCAACGGAGCCGGAAAGACGACGACGCTTCACACGATCACGGGTCTGCTGCCGTCCAAGGCAGGCAATATCACATTTGAGGGAACGGATATTACCCATGTACCGGGCTATAAGCTGGTATCAATGGGAATCGCCCACGTGCCGGAGGGGCGCCGTGTGTTCGCTTCCCTGACGGTTCTCCAGAACCTGAAAATGGGTGCGTATACGAGAAGTGACAAGAAGGAAATTGAAGATACGATCGAAATGATCTACAAGCGTTTCCCGCGTCTGAAAGAGCGCAAGAACCAGCTTGCCGGAACTTTGTCCGGCGGCGAGCAGCAGATGCTTGCGATGGGACGCGCCCTCATGAGCCACCCGCGCCTGATCGTTCTCGACGAGCCGTCGATGGGTCTGTCCCCACTCTATGTTAATGAGATTTTCGATATTATCCAGGAAATCAACAAGGACGGAGTGACCGTTCTTCTGGTCGAGCAGAATGCGAAAAAAGCGCTCTCCATTTCCAATAAAGCATATGTGCTTGAGACGGGCAATATCGTTTTGAGCGGTGATGCGAAAGAACTGATGAATAATGAGAGAGTGAAGAAGGCTTATCTGAGCGAATAAAAATGTTCTGTGAGCCGGAGCTTTCCAAATGGGAATATTCATAACCCCCTTATGGTCTGAATACATTGTATCAGCAGACCAAGGGGGTATTTTTATGGATCATTTTAATGTATACAGCGATATCCAGGCGCGAACCGGCGGCGAGATCTATATTGGGGTGGTTGGTCCGGTTCGGACAGGGAAATCGACCTTTATTAAGCGCTTTATGGAACTTCTCGTCCTTCCGGGGCTGGAAGATGTCCATGCCCGCGAGCGCGCCCGGGATGAACTTCCCCAGTCTTCGGCGGGGAAAACGATCATGACAACGGAACCGAAATTTATCCCTAAAGAGGCGGCAAAGCTCTCGCTTGGGGACGGTGTGGAGGTGCGGGTTCGCCTGATCGACTGCGTCGGTTTCATGGTGGAGGGCGCTGCCGGTCATATTGAAAACGAGAAAGAACGCATGGTGCGGACGCCGTGGTATGAGGAGGAGATCCCATTTACAGCGGCAGCCGAGCTGGGAACGCGCAAGGTCATCACGGATCATTCGACGATCGGGCTTGTGGTTACGGCGGACGGCAGTTTCGGGGAGTTGAAACGGGAGAATTATGTTCCGGCGGAAGAGAAGACCGTGCAGGAACTGAAAAAACTGGGAAAGCCGTTTCTGGTGCTTTTAAACTCGCAGAAACCATATTCGGAGGAGACGCGGGCGCTGGCAGCCCGGATGACCGAAAAATATGAGGTGCAGGTGCTCCCAGTCAACTGTGAGCAGCTGCGCGCCGAGGATATCCGGGAGATTCTGGGGCAGGTGCTTCTGGAATTCCCGGTCACGGAGATCGATTTTTCGATTCCGAAATGGCTGGAGATTCTGCCAAACAGCCATTGGCTTAAATCGGAGGTCATACAGGCAGTCCGGGGGATGATGGATCGGACGGTACATATGCGCGATGTGGCGTTGGCGCTGCCGGAGGAAACAGGGGAAGCGATCCGTCGGATCCGGATTGTATCAATGAAAATGGATGATGGCAGCGTTCAGGCGGTGGTCGAGCTGGACGACGGGCATTATTATCAGGTCCTCAGCGAGTATGTGGGAATGCCGATCGAGGGCGAGTATCAGCTGATGCAGACCTTGAAGCGGTTGGCGTCGATGCAGAGCGAGTATGAAAAGGCATCCGTGGCGCTCACGCAGGCGCGCAAGAAGGGCTATGGGGTTGTCACGCCGGAACGCGGGGAGATCGTCCTCGATGAGCCGCAGGTGGTGCGCCACGGCAATAAATATGGAGTCAAAATGAAAGCGCAGGCGCCGTCCATCAATCTCATCAAGGCGCAGATTGAGACTGAGATCGCGCCGATTGTGGGAAATGAACAGCAGGCAGAGGATTTGATCCGATACATCCGGGAGAATGCTGGAAAAGGTGAGGAAGGCATCTGGGAAACCAATATTTTTGGAAAATCAATCGCCCAGATCGTCGATGACGGGATTCAGGCGAAGATCTCCCAGCTCACTGAGGACTGCCAGGTGAAGCTGCAGGATACGCTGCAGAAAATCATCAATGACAGCAATGGGGGGATGATCTGTATTATTATATAATAGAATAGGTCTGGCTCTTGTTGGGAAAATGGTGCGTTGTCTGGAATGGGAATGTGGGACAGATAAGGTGATTTTATGAAAATTTTATCGAAACTTTATCGGGGAAATTGCAAAATTGTCAGAAATCAGTTATAATGAAGCTAATAGCAAAAACACTTTCCGCAAGGGGTATGCGGAAACACAAACGACAGAACAGGGGGCTGATTTTATGAGGCTTACATTTATCGGTGCGGATCATGAGGTTACAGGCAGCTGTCATTTTCTGGAGGCATGCGGGCTGAATATTCTGATTGACTGCGGTATGGAACAGGGGATCAACAAGTATGAAAATGCAGAACTTCCGATTCCGTATTCGGATGTGGACTATGTGTTGGTGACGCACGCCCATATCGATCATGTGGGATTGCTTCCGCTTATCTATGCGAGGGGATTCCGCGGACAGATTATGGCGACGCGCGCGACCTGCGATCTGTGTGATATCATGCTGAAAGATTGCGCCCATATCCAGGAGTCAGAAGCGGAGTGGAAAAACCGGAAAGCCATGCGTGCCGGAAAACCGGAGGTGACACCGATTTACACAATGAACGATGCAGAAGGGGTACTGCATCACTTTGTCCCCTGCAATTACAATGAGATTATCCGTCTGAATGACAATCTGGAGATTCGGTTTGTCGATGTGGGACATCTGCTTGGTTCGGCTTCGATCGAGATCTGGATGAAGGAAGATGATTGTTCCAAGAAGATTGTATTTTCAGGTGATATCGGTAACAAAAACAAGCCGCTCATCCGCAGCCCGCAGTACATCCGTCAGGCGGATTATGTTGTCATGGAGAGTACTTACGGCGGTCGGTTCCACAAGAATACAGGCGATCACGTGGAAGAATTTGCCCGCGTGATTCAGGAGACGCTGGATAAGGGCGGCAATGTCGTGATCCCGGCATTTGCGGTCGGCAGAACGCAGGAGGTGTTGAATTACATCCGTATTATCAAGGAGAAGAACCTTGTAACCGGGCACGGCGTATTTCCGGTTTACTTAGACAGCCCGATGGCGGTGGAAGCGACCGGCGTGTTCAAGGACAATATGATGGATTGCTACAATGAGGAGACGAAGGAGCTGGTAAAAAAGGGCATCAATCCGATTTCTTTCCCGGGTCTGCATCTCTCGATCACCAGCAGCGATTCCGTTGCAATCAACTTCAACGAGGAACCGAAGGTTATCATCTCGGCAGCCGGCATGTGTGATGCGGGCCGTATCCGCCATCATCTGAAACACAACCTCTGGAGACCGGAGTGTACGATTTTGTTTGCTGGCTATCAGGCAGTCGGCACATTGGGACGCAGCATTACTGAGGGACGCGAGGAAGTGAAGCTGTTCGGTGAGTCGATCGAGGTCAAAGCACGGATCGAGAAGATCGAGGGCATCAGCGGTCATGCGGACGAGACCGGGCTTTTGGAGTGGGTTGGCAGTTTTATGGAAAAACCGTCCCAGGTCTTCGTGGTACACGGCGATGACACAGTGTGCGATGCATTTGCAGAGACGGTCAAGGAGACTTACGGCATCAATGCGATGGCTCCGTTCTCCGGCAGTTCCTACGACCTGAAAGAGGGATGCTTCGTGACTGTTACGAAGGGTATTCCGATTCAGAAACCGGCAGTGAACGAAGCAACGAAGAAAGCGGCTGGTGTATTTGCCCGCCTGCTGGCAGCCTGCGACCGCCTGCGCCGTGTTGTTATGCATAACGAGGGCGGGGCGAACAAAGATTTAGCACGTTTTGCCGACCAGATCAACTCGCTCTGCGATAAGTGGGACCGCTAAGCTTCAATAATAGACATAAAGGAGATTTCTGACTTGAAAGTAACTATATACACAGACGGCGCCGCCCGCGGCAATCCAGATGGTCCGGGCGGATTTGGAACCGTCATTCACTATGTAGATCCGGCAGGAAAACTGCACACGAAAGAGATTTCCGGCGGCTACAAACGAACTACGAACAACCGTATGGAGCTGATGGCAGCCATCGCCGGTCTCGAGGCGCTCAACCGCCCCTGCGAGATCGAACTCTATTCAGATTCCCAGTATCTCGTCAACGCTTTTAACCAGCACTGGATCGAGGGTTGGATCAAAAAGGGCTGGAAACGCGGCAAAAATGAGGAGGTTAAGAATGTAGATCTATGGAAGCGCCTGCTCGCTGCCAAGGAACCCCATCAGATTTCGTTTTTCTGGGTGAAGGGGCATAATGGGCATCCGGAGAATGAGAGATGTGACTTTTTGGCTACTTCGGCGGCGGATGGGGACGAGCTGATGGTGGATCCGGGGGTATAGCTCGTTACTGCTCACACATGTGTGCCCAGTAACAGGATTTTGCCGATGCTTCGCATTCCAAATCGGCAAAATCTGCATCCGGAACTGTATTGTACGGAATTTTCAGTTCAGAAAATTCCTACCTGTGAGCAGTTACTATAACAACCCTTACGATATGTTTACATCTTTCGATCATCTATTTTCAAACCGTCTTAAATGTGCTATTTTAAAATTATCAAGTGAACAGGAATAGCAAAGGCGGTTGAGAGTAATTTGAAAAATAAAGGAATGATCGCTGCCCTCGGTCTGATTCTGGTGCTGGGGATTGTGACGACGGCGGCAACGCGGCGTTATATCCGGGAGCAGGCGGGAAGTGAGAGAAGCCTGACGGTCGGACCGGAGGCGATGTATGAGGCGGAACCATTTGCGGCGGAAGCAGCGGAAAATGGTCTGGCGGAGGATGCGCCGGAGCCATCTTCTAAAAAAATGGCGCATGCGGAAAGTGTGGGGACAGAAGATAGAGCCTGTATGCAGGCGGAAGGAGATGTTTCTGTCCAGTCTTTAGGTGAACAAAAGGAAAAACGTGCAGATAATCGGGCGGCTGCTAAGGCGGCAGAGAAGCAGAGCGCGGGCGATGAGTCGGATCATTCTGTGAATACAGGGGCGGTTGTGTCCCCGGTTGAAAATGGAATTGTATCTCCTGCGCGAGGCGCGTCCTCCGGGACAGGTGCAGGCTCGGACCGGACAGCGGAAGATTACCGGAACCGGCTGGGCGAGATCGAGAATACGATTCAAAACCTGGAAAATTCGGGAAGTGCGAATACGACCGACGCGATGCGGGAGGCGGTCGCGTATGAGTACCGGCTCTGGGATGCCGAATTAAATCAGATTTATCAGGCAATCATGGCGGTGCTTCCAGACGAGGAGACAGACACGCTGCGTGGTCTGGAACGCAGATGGATCCGGGAACGTGATACGGCGGCGAAACAGGCGGCGGAGCGCTACAAGGGCGGCACGATGGAAAATGTCGAGTACACGGCGTCGCTGGCAAATTCGACGCGGGATCGGGCGTATGAGCTTTTGGATTTGTATGAATCGTATCTTCCGGCAGAGTAGTGAAAAAATTAGAAAATGGGACTTTTGCGGCATATAGAATTGCGGTAAGGGTCCCATTTTTGCACACTTTTTGTACACTTTTTGTACCGATAAACCTCTTGCGAAATGTAAATTCCTATGATAGGATATAAAGAATGAGGAAAATTTTACTTAAATAGAAGTAACTATAGGAGGAAGCAACGTGAAAAAATACGGTGTGAACGAACTTAGAAAGATGTTCTTAGACTTTTTTGAGAGCAAGGGACATCTGGCAATGAAGAGTTTCTCTCTGGTTCCGCATAATGATAACAGCCTTCTGCTTATCAACTCTGGTATGGCTCCGTTAAAGCCATATTTTACGGGTCAGGAGATTCCGCCGAGAACAAGAGTATGTACCTGTCAGAAATGTATTCGTACCGGCGATATCGAGAATATCGGTAAGACTGCCCGTCATGGTACCTTTTTTGAGATGCTTGGTAACTTCTCCTTCGGTGATTATTTCAAAGAGGAAGCGATTCACTGGTCCTGGGAATTTTTAACCGAGGTTGTCGGACTTGATCCGGATCGCCTCTATCCGTCTGTGTTCGAGAGCGATGACGAGGCATTTGATATCTGGAACAAAGAGATGGGTATTCCGGCAGAGCGTATTTTCCGCTTTGGCAGAGAGGATAACTTCTGGGAGCATGGCGCTGGTCCGTGCGGTCCGTGTTCTGAGATTTACTATGACCGCGGTGAGAAATACGGCTGCGGCAAACCGGGATGTACGGTAGGCTGCGAGTGTGACCGTTACATGGAGGTATGGAACAATGTATTCTCCCAGTTTAACAACGACGGTCACGGCAACTACACCGAGCTGGAGCACAAGAACATTGATACCGGAATGGGTCTGGAGCGTCTGGCAGTGATCGTACAGGATGTAGATTCCCTGTTTACGGTTGATACCAACAAAGCTCTGTTAGACCGTGTCTGCGAGCTGGCACATACCGAATATCAGAAAGATCATGAGACCGATATTTCTCTGCGTATTGTAGCGGATCATATCAAGTCCTGCACCTTCATGATTTCCGATGGTATTATGCCATCCAACGAGGGACGCGGATATGTTCTGCGCCGCCTTCTGCGCCGTGCAGCACGCCATGGCAAAAAACTTGGCATCGAGGGTGAGTTCTTAGCAGCTCTGTCCCGCACCGTTATCGACCTTTCCAAGGATGGTTATCCGGAACTGGAAGAGAAGAGCGCGATGATTTTCAAGGTTCTTTCGGAGGAAGAGGATAAGTTCAACAGGACCATTGATCAGGGTCTTGCGATCCTTGCTGATATGGAAGAAGATATGAACAAGAAGGGCGAGAAAGTGCTGTCCGGCGACAACGCATTCAAGCTCTACGATACGTATGGATTCCCGATCGACTTAACCCGTGAGATTCTCGAGGAGAAGAGCCTCGGTATCGATGAGGACGGCTTCAACGCAGCGATGAAACGCCAGAAAGAACAGGCGAGAGCGGCGAGAAAGACGACCAACTATATGGGCGCGGATGTTACGGTATACCAGTCCATCGATCCGGCTATTACAACTGAGTTTATCGGCTATGATCGTCTGACAGCGGAATCCGAGATTTCCGTTCTGACGACCGAGGATGAGATTGTAGAGGCACTGACTGACGGTCAGACTGGTACAATTATCACCAAGAAAACCCCGTTCTACGGAACCATGGGTGGTCAGGAGGGTGACTTCGGTCAGATTACCGCTCCGGACGGCTCTGTGTTTGAAGTAAAAGATACCATTCATTTACAGGGTGGCAAGATCGGTCATGTCGGTGTTGTAGTAAAGGGTATGTTCGAGGTGGGAGAAAAAGTAACCATGTCGGTTGACAAGGAAAACCGTGAACTGACTTCCCGCAACCATTCCGCAACCCATCTGCTTCATAAAGCGCTGCGTACCGTACTTGGTAGCCATGTAGAGCAGGCTGGTTCCCTGGTAACCCGTGACCGTCTGCGTTTCGACTTTACTCATTTCTCTGCGATGACTCCAGAGGAGATAGAGAAGGTTGAAAAGATTGTAAATGATGAGATTGCAGCATCCCTGCCGGTTGTAACCGATGTTATGTCCTTGGATGAGGCAAAGAAGACGGGCGCGATGGCACTGTTTGGCGAGAAGTACGGCGAGAAAGTCCGTGTTGTCAAGATGGGGGATTTCTCCACCGAGCTTTGCGGCGGTACACACGTATCCAACACAGGCGCAATTGCATCCTTCAAGATTCTCTCTGAGGCTGGTATTGCAGCAGGCGTCCGCCGTATCGAGGCGCTGACCTCCACCGGTTTGATGAACCACTACAAAGAGGTAGAGAATGAGCTGCATGAGGCGGCGAAACTGGCAAAGACCACTCCGGCGGCACTGAGCAGCAAGATTGAGTCCATGTTAGAGGAGATCAAGACTCTGCACGCAGAGAACGAGAAGTTAAAAAGTAAGCTGGCGAAAGATTCTCTGGGCGATGTTATGAACCAGGTACAGGATGTAAACGGCGTGAAGCTGCTGGCAGTTGAGGTTAAGGATGTAGACATGAACGGTCTGCGTAATCTGGGCGATCAGCTGAAAGAGAAGCTGGGCGACGGCGTTGTCCTGATTGCATCTACTCTGGATGGCAAGGTAAGCCTGATGGCTTCTGTAACTGACGGTGCGATGAAGAAGGGTGCACATGCTGGAAACTTAATCAAAGCAATCGCAGGTCTTGTCGGCGGCGGCGGTGGTGGCCGTCCGAACATGGCACAGGCTGGCGGAAAGAATCCGTCTGGTATTGCAGCAGCCCTTGAAAAAGCGGCAGAAGTAGTAGCAGAGCAAGTAAAATAAAAAAATCATAAAAAAATGTAAAATGTTGTTGACGTATCATTTTTTTATGATATAATCTTTTTAGTGCTAAAAAAATACCCATACAGTTGTATTAATATGCACTTATTACACAACTGGAGGGAGGTTAGGTGTGAGCTATGTCAAATGTAATCGTTAAAGATAACGAGAGTCTGGACAGCGCTTTACGCAGATTCAAAAGAAACTGTGCTAAGGCTGGTATCCAGCAGGAGATTCGGAAAAGAGAGCATTACGAGAAACCGAGCGTTCGTCGTAAAAAGAAATCCGAAGCTGCTAGAAAACGCAAATACAATTAAGTAACGCAAAAGTCCTGGTTTTCATATGAACCAGGACTTTTTTGTGCAATAGGAGAAAAAGAAGAAATGCGATGTGGCGGATGATGGAGTGAGGGGCATGAGAGAGAAGCAGGAAAATGAGAGACGGGGAAAGGGATTGAAACAATATATTGCGGATCGGCGCCTGGCAGCAGTCAGCCTTGTGCTGGGTGTTTTGATGGGGCTGATGATTCTTCTGGGAATCCGTTACAGCCGCAATGAGCTGATTTACCGGACGGCGGGTCAGTTTTTGGGACAGTTGGCGGGCTGGGTGGTGTGTATGACGGTGATGGTCTGGGCGATTTGTGTGGGACTGGATGCTTTGGGGCGTGGCTGGTCTGAGATACGGGATTTTCAGTTCAGAGAATTCCTGCCTGTGAACAGTTACCAGAAACGGACGCAAGCACGGAGGAAGAAAGAATGTGAAGACCAGGGAAGCAGCCGCGATGTGGAAAGCCAGGGATGGGAATCGAAACAGCGCGCAGCGAAAAATTTGGATTTGGGGACATGGCTGAAATGGATGTTTCTCTCCTGGTGCGTCTATCTTCCGGTTTTTCTGGCGGTTTATCCGGGCATTTATTCTTACGATGCGTCCGCGCAGCTCCTTCAGTTTTATGGAAAACTGCCGCTGACAACCCACCATCCATTAATTCACACGCTATATCTGGGACTCTGCATGAAGATTGCGGGGCGTCTGTTCCATACCTATCAGGCAGGGATGGCGCTGTATGCGCTGTCGCAGTCGTTTTTTATGAGTGCGGTATTTTCCCTGTGTCTGTGCCGGATGAAAGCGCGGCGGGCACCGCGATGGCTCTGCGTTGCTTCGTGGGCGTTCTGGATCCTGAATCCGTATCTGACGGTCTTTTCCTTTGTCACGACGAAGGATGTGCTCTTTGGTGCATTTTTCCTGCTGGCATTTGATACGGCATGTTGTCTGGCGGAGGATCCGGAGCATTTTTGGCGGGGGATGTGCCAGAAGAAAGAGGATCTGGATAAAGAAAGAGAGCTGGATAAAGAGAAAAATCCGAACGGAACAGGTTCTCGGAAAGAAGTGGGAAAGACGGGTGATTGGCTGCTCTTTTTTGTGAGTGTGTTTTTCATGTGCCTGTTCCGGAATCAGGGAATCTATGTGTTCCTGTTTTTTGTTTTGGCAGTCTGCCTGTTTTTACGAAAAAAAGTGTATCGCAGAAACTGGTTTATCGGGGCATCTCTGCTGGTGGCAGCCTTATGGTATGTTTTATCCGGTCCGATTCCAACGGCGTTCGGCGTGGGAAAGGGCGATGCGAGGGAGATGCTGTGCGTGCCAATGCAGCAGCTGGCGCGCATATATCATGAAGTCCCGGAGAAATTGGCACCGGAGGAAAAGAAATATATCGAGACGCTGATTGATCCGCAGGCGCTCAGTGAGTATGTTCGTGTCAATGCGGATCCGGTGAAAAGTGGGTTCCATACGGAAGTGATGCAGGCAGATATGGGACGTTTCGTGCGGACCTGGGCGGAAATCGGGAAGCGCCATCCGGATATCTATCTGGATTCATTTCTGATGGGAAACTGGGGGTACTGGTATATAGGAGACAATCAGTACTGGATCAGCTATATTTTATACGACGGGGCATACCTGGAAGATGATTTAAATATCCTGCATATCACGCGGAACAGCCATTTTCAGGCGCTTTCGGACTGGCTGAGGGAGGCAACGCTGACACCGGCATTCCAGTCGGTTCCGATGCTGTCGGTGCTTCTAAACCAGGCATTTCCGTTCTGGCTGATGCTGTTTGCGGCAGGATTTGCAGTCTGGAAGCGCCGGGCGTATGAGATCCTTCCGATGATGCTTCTGCTCGGCTGCTGGGGAACGCTTCTGCTGGGACCGGTGGTTTCCCTGCGGTATGCATTGCCGTTGATTTACTGTGTGCCGCGGCTGCTGGAAATGATAGTGGGTTTGACGGGAAAACGGTAAACGGCATAGTTTCTGCTTTCCTACATATATTAGATAATAACAATGAAATAGGCGGTAGGCGCTTGTTTGGCAGACAGAAAAAAGCGATCGTTTCGGCGCTCCATCTGCCGGAGGACGTCGTTCTCGGAGAGATGCTTCTGTATTTTACCGGCAGTCGGGCGGCTGTGGTGGAAAATTACAGGAGCATTCTCTTTTTTTCCGACGAAATGCTGCGGCTGACGGGAAAGAACACCCGGCTTACTATCAAGGGGAAGGGGCTTTCGATTGAGTATTATGACCGCGATAATCTGCGGGTCACGGGGCAGATAGTGTCTGTCGAATTTGGGGTGCTGTGAGGAATGAGTATGGCGAAGGTAAGACACCTTCTACATGGGATAGTGCGGCTTAACATGCGCGGCACCTCCCCGGAGAGATTCCTGAATCTTTGTACACTGGCAGGTTTAAATGTCTGGCAGGTAAAAAAAGAGCAGGCAAATCTGCTGTTTTATATGGAAATCCGCGATTTTAAGCGGTGTGCGCCACTGGCAAGAAAAGCGAGAGTCCGTCTGCATATCGTTGAAAAGCGTGGGCTGCCGGTGTTCCTCTGGCGGAACCGGAAACGGAAAGGGTGGGCGGTCAGCTTCCTCCTTTTTTTTCTGTTATTATTGTTTTTGGCACAATTTGTCTGGGAGATCGACTGGAGCGGAAACCGGCGTTATACCGAAAGTGAGCTGAATCATTACCTCCAGACGCTGCAGATTGAAGAGGGAATTCCCAAGAAGCGGATTTCCTGTGCGAGGCTGGAGGAAGAACTGCGGGAGTCATTTGAAGATATCACCTGGGTGTCGGTGCGCCTGCATGGGACGCGCCTTTTCATCCGCCTGCGGGAGAGCGAGGTTCCGGTCCGTCAGGAAGTGGAGTCCGGCGAGGTGTGCGATCTGGCGGCGGTATCAGACGCGCGGATCACGTCGGTAGTCGTCCGGAGCGGAATCCCACTTGTGCAGGCGGGAGATACGGTGGAAAAGGGGCAGCTTCTGGTGTCGGGAACGGTGCCGATCACAGATGATGGAGGTGAAGAAATTTCCTCTTACCGGGTGCGGGCGGATGCGGATATATATGGGATCCGGGAGCGGGTCGGGAGAAAGGAGCTTCCGCTCTGGAGGGAAATGCGGACGGAAACGGGAAAGAAACGATACGGAATTGCTTTGGAAGCAGGAACACACACATTTTACTGGAAAATTCCAGAACTTTATGATATGATAGAACATACATTCGATATGGCGGAGCAGTGGGGCTTTTTCAGACGAAGCAGGCGGATGAAACCTGCCTGGACGATCCGGACGGAGTACCGGAAATTGCGGCTCCCGCTTGATTTTTATCTGCCGCTTTCTGTCGGGTGGAGTGAGTACCGGGAGACGTCTGTCTGCGAAAAAAGGTATACAGAACCAGAGCTTGCGGCGCTGTCAGCGGCATTTCAAAAGGAGACGGAAGAAAAATTGATCGAAAAAGGTGTACATATTATGGCAAGTGATGGTAAAATACTAATAAATGGCGGAGTCTGCCATTTTGAGGTACGGCTTCAGACGGAGGAGCCGATTCAAGTTGTGACACAAGGAGAACAGCAAAGGAATGAGCATAATAGAGACAATGATTGATATTCCGATGGAACATGAGCGGAATGTATGCGGACAGTTTGACGCGTATCTGAAAAAGATTGAGCGGACGCTGCACGTGACGATGATCACACGCGACGGCGCGCTGAAAATCATCGGTCCGGAGCAGACGATCCGGCAGGCGAAGAGTGTGTTCAACAATCTGTTAGAGCTTTCCAAGCGAGGCAATACCATTACCGAGCAGAATGTTGATTACGCCCTGTCGCTGTCCTTCACGGAGAAGGACGATCAGATTCTCGAGATCGATAAGGATATCATCTGCCGGACGATCACGGGCAAGCCGGTCAAACCGAAGACGATGGGACAGAAACAGTACGTGGACCTGATCCGCAAGAAGATGATTGTATTTGGCATCGGTCCGGCGGGTACCGGAAAAACGTATCTGGCGATGTCGATGGCGATACAGGCATTTAAGAGTGGCGAGGTAAGCCGGATCATCCTGACGCGTCCGGCGATCGAGGCGGGGGAAAAACTGGGTTTTCTGCCGGGCGATCTGCAGAGCAAGATCGATCCGTACCTGCGTCCGCTTTACGATGCGCTGTATCAGATTATGGGGGCAGAAAGTTACCTGCACAATTCTGAGAAGGGCTTGATTGAGGTGGCGCCGCTTGCGTACATGCGTGGTCGTACCCTGGATAATGCGTTCATCATTCTCGATGAGGCGCAGAATACGACCCCGGCACAGATGAAGATGTTCCTGACACGTATCGGCTTTGGTTCCAAGGTGATCGTGACGGGCGACCAGTCGCAAAAGGATCTGCCTGCCGGAGCTGCGTCCGGACTGGATACGGCGATTCATGTACTCAAGAAAATTGACGATATTGGTTTCTGCTATCTGACCAGCAGCGATGTAGTCCGCCATCCGCTGGTACAGAAGATCGTAGAGGCGTACGATGCGTATGAGAAAAAAGATGCGGATGCGTCCCGCGGTTTCCGGAGAAATAGTTCCGGGACGCGTGACCGGAAAGATGGAGGAAGAAAGAACAGATGACAATCCAGATCGAATATGAAGCAGAGCGGGAGTGGGAGATAGATTACCGTCCGATCATCGAGGAGATCGTGGTTGCGGCGCTCGATTATGAAAAATGCCCGTATGAGGCGGAGGTCAATGTAGTCCTGACAAATGATGAGGAGATTCATCGTATTAATAAGGAATTCCGAGGAATCGACCGGGCAACCGACGTCCTCTCTTTTCCGATGGGTGATTACGATGTGCCGTCCGATTTTGAACGGTTGGAAGAGCAGTCAGAGGACTATTTTAACCCGGAGACGGGCGAACTTCTTCTGGGCGATATCGTGATCTCGATCGATAAGGTAGACGAGCAGGCGGAGAAATACGGTCATTCTAAGGAGCGCGAACTGGCGTTCCTGGTGGCACACAGTATGCTGCACCTGTGCGGTTACGATCATATGGAAGATGACGAACGCCTTGTGATGGAGAAAAAACAGGAGGAAATCCTGGCTGGCAAAGGGTATACGCGCTAAAAGCAGGGAAAAGAACCGGAGGGAAAGGGGAGAGTTCATTCGGGAAATGAGGCATATGGGGATGTGATGGGGGAAGTACGGAATGAAAAAAAACAGTTGGAAAATAAGGGCACTGGCACTGACTCTGATGGCAGTCTGCTGGCTGTCAGGCTGTTCGGCTCACAAAGAAATATCGGTAACGGCAGCAGAAACACAGGAGGAGACACGTGAGCTGTCCTTAAATACAGAGACGGAGGCCGAAACGCAGCCGGAAGCAGAGCCGGAGGAACGCTGCGAAAAAGACGGGAAGATACAGAGTTATCTGACCGGAGAATGGACGGATGTCGCAAAGGCGAACCGCCGTCCGCTCGCAATCATGATGAGCAATGACAAGGTGGCGCTTCCGCAGTATGGCGTCAACCATGCCGGAGTGGTCTATGAGGCACCAGTGGAGGGCAGCATGAACCGCTATATGGCACTGATAGAGGACTATGACGATCTGGACCGGATCGGTTCCGTCCGGAGCTGCCGCCCATACTATACTTTTTTTGCAAGGGAATTTGAGGCGGTCTATGCACATTATGGGCAGAATACGTTTGCACTTCCGTATCTGGAGCAAATGGAACATTTAGATGGAATCAAAGGCAATGGGGCATCTGCGTATTTCCGGACCAAGGATCGGAAGACCCCGCACAATGCCTATGCATCGGGACCAAAGCTGCGCCAGGCGATCGAGGCGAGCGGTTATGCGGATGTGTACCCGGAGAGCTATGAGGGGCATTATACTTTTGCGCCGGAGAGTGCGCCGGTGTGCTTTGAGGATGGTATCGCAGCGGCCAAAGTAGTGCCAGGTTATCAGTTAAGCAATCCCTGGTTTGAGTATCACCCGGAGGACGGGCTGTACTACCGGTATCAGTATGGCGGTCCGCATATGGGAGATGAAGGACAGATAGCGGTTAAAAATATTATTTTCCAATACTGTTTGTGGAAATATTATAAACCGACGGAATATCTGGATATTGATGTCCATACACCGGCGACGGGGTATTATTTTACAAATGGACACGGCATTCTGATTCGTTGGGAAAAAGACGGCGCTTACGGCGTCACAAAGTATTACGATATGGACGGTCAGGAAATCAAGCTGAATCCGGGCAAGACCTGGGTCTGCATCCTTCCGAATGACCGTATGGATAAGGCGGAATTCTATGGAGAACAGACGGAGTAGAAGAAAACCCGGAATGCGGGAAGAGACAGAAAGAGAGATAATCAGTCGGCAGCGCACGGCAGGACGTAGAGAAGAAGCAGCCGGAGGCAGCCGGGAAAGTGCGGGCAGAAGCCGTAACCGGTCAGGAAGCAGCCGGAAGCCGGAAGCGGTTCCGGTGAGAAAAGAAAATTTTGTCATTCAGGGTACGATCCTGGCAGCTGCCGGTATCATTGTGCGTCTGATCGGTATTCTGTACCGCGTCCCGATGACGAATATCATCGGCGATGAGGGCATGGGATATTATTCGACGGCATTCAACGTATATAATATCATGCTGATCCTTTCATCGTACAGTTTGCCTCTGGCGGTGTCGAAGATGGTAGCGGCCCGCCTTGCGAAAGGGCAGTACCGCAATATGAACCGTGTTCTGCGGGCGGCGCTTGTCTATGCGACGGTCGTAGGTGGTCTGGCATGCTTTATTACCTGGAATTTTTCAGGCTTTTTTGCAACGACCTTGTTTAACACGCCGTTCTGCGTGTATGCACTCCGCACACTTGCGCCAACGATCTGGATCATGGCGTATCTGGGCGTGCTGCGTGGTTATTTCCAGGGACATGGAACGATGATTCCGACGGCGATCTCCCAGATCCTGGAGCAGGTGGTCAACGCGATTATCAGTGTGGTGGCCGCCAGCGTCCTTTTCAAGGTGGGACTGGATACAGCGAAAGTATATGGAAAAGATGGATATGCACAGGCATTTGGCGCGGCAGGCGGTACGATCGGCACAGGAAGCGGCGCGTTTGCAGCCCTGTTATTTGTGCTGGTATTGTTTTTACTCTACCGTCCGACGGCAAAACGGCGGATTGCCAAGGATCGGAGTGGTAGTGTGGATTCCTACCGTCAGATTTCGAGAATCTTCTTCTTTACCGTTATTCCGGTTATCGTAAGCTCGGGTGTTTACAATATTAACTCGGTTATTGACAACGGTATCATGGCGCACGGCATGGAGTCGCTGGGACGCGGCAAAGAGTTTTTAGCCCTCTGGGGTATCTACAACAACAAATATATGCTGCTGGTACACGTCCCGCTTGCGATGGCGAACTCACTGTCCTCGTCGCTGATTCCTTCGCTGTCCGGTGCAATAGCGCGTAAGGACCGAAAGGCGGCGATTGAGAAGACAGCCCTTGCGATCCGGTTTGCTATGCTGATTGCGATTCCGTCGGCGGTGGGGCTGACGGTACTTTCAGCGCCGGTCAATAACCTGTTATTCCGGGGCGGCAACAATGCGGAAGCGATCCGTATGATGATGATTGGCGCTTCAGCCGTTATCTTCCTGTCGCTTTCGACGGTTACCAATGCAATCTTACAGGGACTTAACCGGATGAATGTTCCGGTGCGGAACGCCCTGATTTCGTTGGCATTACACGTGATTGCGCTGTATATTATGCTGATGATCTTCAATATGGGTATCTACAGTATGGTATTTGCAAGTATTTTATTTGCGCTCTTTATGTGCATTTTAAATGCGATCGCGATCCGCAACACACTCGGTTACCGCCAGGAGATGGTCAAGACCTTCCTGCTGCCGGCGATCAGCGCAGCATTTATGGGCGCGGCGGCATATGGCGTGTACCGTGGGGTTACGCTGGTGATCCACAGCAATGTGCTGGGAACGCTGCTGGCGGTGCTTGTGGCGGTCGCGGTATATGGCGTGCTTCTTATCAAGCTGCACTGTATCGAGGAAGATGAGATGTATTCGATGCCGATGGGACGGAAACTCACACGCATCTGCCGGAAGCTGCATCTGATGTAGGGTTAGAAATTTAGCTATGATTAAAATTTAGAAAAAAGTGAATAATAAGGATACACAACAGGAGGTATCCTTATTATGAGAAAATATCAGGGAATACTGTTTGCGGCGCTTTTTTGTTTTGCAATGCTTCTGCTTCTGGCGGCAGGGCTCTGGTGGTACCGTCCACGGCGGGCCGAACCGGTACCGGGGCGCGTGTATGAGTCAGAGCGGATGCCGGAGAATAATGCGGTTCTGAACCCGGAACCGGAAGTGGCGGAGAAACAATCCGGCTATTGTCTGACGGCGGAGGATGGGATGCTGCTTATCTTTGACGGAACAAGCGGCGAAGTCTGTTTCCAGACCCATATGCCGCTCTCAGAATTTTCCGTGGAAGAACAGGAAAAACTGCTAGAAGGAGTCTGGTTCGACACAATGACGGATGTGTTTCACTATCTGGAGTCTTTCAGCAGTTAGAGGTGATTATAATACAGTCAAAAAACAAAGAATAAAGTCCGCGTATGGACGGTACGAAGCAAACGGTCAGGAAGGGAAATAGGGATGAGTCAGAATAAAGTAATCATAGTGGGAGCGGGAGCAGCCGGAATGACGGCTGCCATTTTTGCTGCCAGGGAGGGCGCTCAGGTGGTTCTGCTGGAACATAAAGACCGGGTCGGCAAGAAGATCCTGTCTACCGGCAATGGACGCTGTAACCTTTCAAACCGTTTGCAGGAGCCGTTCTGCTACCGCAGTGGTCAGCCGGATTTTCCATGGAAGGCGCTTGGGGCGTTTACGCTTCCGATGACACTGGAATATTTTGAGGATCTCGGCGTTTTGACGCGGGAACGGGACGGATATCTGTATCCATATTCCGGGCAGGCAAGCGCTGTTTTAGATGCACTCCGTCTGGGACTTGCGCGGGAGTCGGTTCAGGTGGTGACGGAATGTGAAGTTTTCTCGATCACGCCGTGCGAAGATGCGAAACACCGGTTTGAAGTGAAGACGTCCCAGGGGAGCTTTTCGGGCGAGACGCTGATTCTGGCGTGCGGCAGCAAGGCGGCACCGGGTACAGGTTCGGATGGAAGCGGATATAAGCTGGCGAAACGGCTGGGACACCATATCATCAAGCCGCTTCCGGCACTGGTTCAGCTTCGTTGCCCGGAAAAGTTCTTTAAACAGCTCGCTGGAGTACGCGCGGATGCCTCTGTGATACTCTACAGCGATGGCAGAAAGCTGGCGGAGGACAAGGGCGAGGTGCAGCTTACGGATTATGGTATTTCGGGAATTCCGGTTTTCCAGGTCAGCCGCTTTGCGGCGCGCGCGCTCGATGAGGGACGGGATGTACGGGCGGTACTCAATTTTTATCCGGAATGCCCGGAAACGGAGACACGCCGGATATTAAAAGAGCGGAGTGAGCGCCTGAAAGAACGGCAGGTGGAGGACTTTTTTTCCGGCTGGATACATAAAAAACTGGCAGCTCTGTTTTTAAAACAGGCAGGAATCCGGCCAGATCGGACGGTTGGCAGCCTGACAGAGGCACAGATTCAGACGCTGGGGGATCTGCTCTGCCGGTTTGAGGTCAGCGTGAACGGTACAAATTCCTTTGAACAGGCACAGATCTGCTGCGGCGGCGTCGATGTGCGGGAGGTTGACGCACAGACGATGGAATCGAAGAAGGTAAAAGGGTTATATTTTGCCGGGGAGATTCTGGATGTCGATGGCATCTGCGGCGGTTATAATCTCCAGTGGGCGTGGAGCAGCGGCGCAGCAGCTGGAAAATGTGCTGGAAGGGAGTCAGATAAATGATACGAGTAAATCAGGTAAAACTGCCGGTCAGCCACAGTGAGGCGGATCTTCGCAAGAAAACTGCCAAAATGATGGGAGTATCGGCAGAGCAGATACAGTCGGTGGAGCTGGTGCGCCAGTCTCTGGATGCGCGCAAAAAGCCAGATCTGTACTATTTATATGCATTAGATGTTGCAGTGGCAGGGAAAGAGGCGGCGATTGTCAAACGTGCGCGCAGTGTAAATGTGCAGATCCGAAAGGAGGAGGCGTACCGCCTGCCCGATCCGGGAATAGAGCCGCTTCGGGAACGACCGGTAATCGTGGGTTTTGGTCCGGCAGGTATGTTTTGTGGTCTGATGTTGGCGCGTGCCGGATATCGCCCGCTTATTCTGGAACGGGGGCTGGATGCGGACAGCCGTGCAAAGGCGGTTGCACGCTATTGGACAGATGGAACGCTGGATCCGGAGTGCAATGTGCAGTTCGGCGAGGGCGGTGCAGGTACGTTTTCAGATGGAAAGCTGAATACGCTGGTCAAGGATCCGTCTGGGCGGAATAAGGAAGTGCTGAAAATCTTGGCGCAGGCGGGCGCGGATCCGACGATTACCTATGTGAACAAGCCGCACGTTGGAACGGATGTTCTGCGGACGGTGGTAAAGAATATTCGAAGTGAGATAGAGAGTCTGGGCGGTGAGGTACGGTTTGGCTGCCGTCTGGAGGACTTTGAGACACAGAATGGTCATTTGTGTTCCATCCGCGTCAGTGCCCGTAAAGGCACGTCGGAGGCAGGACGGACGGTGGAGGAGATTCCGGCATCGGCACTGGTGCTGGCGATCGGGCATAGCGCCCGCGATACGTTTGCGATGCTGGCAGAGAAACCGCTCGACATGCAGGCAAAGGCATTTGCTGTGGGACTGCGGATCCAGCACCCACAGACGCAGATCAACTTAAGCCAGTACGGACGGGAAGAAGCCGGGAATCTGGGGGCTGCCAGCTATAAGCTGACGGCACAGACCTCCGGAGGCAGGGGCGTGTATTCTTTCTGTATGTGTCCGGGCGGCTTTGTTGTGGATGCATCCTCAGAGCCGGGACGGCTGGCAATCAACGGCATGAGCAACCATGATCGTGCCGGTGCAAATGCAAACAGCGCCCTGATTGTGACCGTTACACCGGAGGATTTTCCACAGCCGGGCACACTTGGCGGCGTGACGTTCCAGCGTCAGCTGGAGGAAGCGGCATACCGCTGCGGCGGCGGAAAAATCCCGGTACAGCTTTATGGAGATTTCCGGGAAAACCGGATTTCAACGGGATTTGGAGCAGTGACACCACAGTTTGAAGGACAGTTTGCATTTGGAAATCTGCGGGAGGTGCTGCCGGAAGCGCTTTCGGCAGCGATGTTAGAGGGAATGGAACATTTTGGACATGTGATTCATGGCTTTGACCGCGAGGATGCGGTTTTTGCCGGAGTAGAGAGCCGGACCTCCTCGCCGCTGCGGATTCCGCGTGACCACGCGACGATGGAGAGCAGCACGATCGCGGGCATCTACCCATGCGGCGAAGGCGCTGGATATGCGGGCGGCATTACCTCGGCGGCGATGGATGGGATGAAGACGGCAGAGGCAATTATCGCGAAGTATGCTATCCCCAAAATTAAAACAAGCATTATAAGAGGAGAAATGATAGATGAAACAGGAAAGAATTGACCGTATTAATACGTTATATCATAAGAGCCAGGCAGTTGGATTGACCGAAGAAGAGAAAAAAGAGCAGGCAGCGCTTCGGAAGGAGTACATTGAGTCAATCCGTGGAAATATGCGAGGACAGTTAAATTCGATACTGATTAAAGAGAAAGACGGTTCTATTACGGATCTGGGTAAGAAATACGGCGGCGTTACGGATACGAAGAATTAATTGAAGGGTAGAAGAGATGGTTATTCATTCATCTGGATCGCAGATATCAAAACAGGAGATTCGCGCATATGTCCTTCAAAAACGCCGGACTCTGCTGCCAGAAGAAAAACAACGATGGGATGAGGCGTTGTTAGAACGTCTCCACCCCCTCTTTCCATCAGCCGGGACGGCAGTGTATGCCTATACGAGTGTGCGCGGTGAGGTAAGTACGGAATATTTGATTGACGAGCTGTTAAAGCGCGGCTGCCGGGTAGCGCTGCCGCGGGTGTTTGGGCGTGAGATGCGTTTTTTCTATGTCACAGATCGGAGCCAGCTTGTGGCGGGGGCATATGGCATCCCGGAACCGGCGGACGGATGTCAGGAGGCAGATGCGCCGAAAGCGCTGGTGATCACGCCTGGCGTGGGGTTTTCCAAGGACGGAAACCGCATCGGTTATGGGGCGGGGTATTATGACCGCTTTTTTGCGGCAGAACCGGACCATATGGCGGTGGGACTCTGCTATGGATTCCAGTTGTTTCCGGCATTTGAAACCGAAAAGCACGATAAAAAAATGGCATATATTGTGACACCGGAGCAGACAATTAAAGTTTTGTAATGTCTGGCGCACTCGCGCGAAGCAGAAACATGTCGCAAGCGACCACGATCGGCGCGAGGATATGCCAAGGCACATTCTTTTTCAAAGCCGAAAAGACATACAGGAACAGAGCAGCCGTGTGGTAAACTCTGTTTTTGCTTCCAGATACATGAACCGGAGTATTTTGTAAGAAACTGGAAAGGATTCTGGCAGGAATGGGACTTGCGAAAATGAGCGCCATATAGTAATATTATCTAATGTATGAAATATTAGGATTATTAGGATAATGAAAGAATAGTAAGGAGCAATACAATTTATGGATTTACATACAAACGATTCGTCCGAATCCGCAGCAGGCGTGTTTGTGTCTGACAAATGTCAGATTCCGGTGGGCGGTATACCGCAGCAGGAACCGGATCGCCAGCAGTATTATATGGCACTCTGCCGCCAGAAGGTACAGGAGATTTCGGACAAACTGGGGCGTCCGCTGACCTGCTTTATCTCGACGTTTGGATGTCAGATGAATGCACACGATTCAGAAAAGCTTCTCGGTATTCTGCTGGAAGCAGGATTTGTGGAAGGAACCAGTGAGGAATCGGATTTCGTCCTATACAATACATGTACAGTCCGTGAAAATGCGAACCTGCGCGTGTATGGACGTTTAGGGTATCTTCACAGCCTCAAGAAAAAGAATCCGCACATGATGATCGCACTTTGCGGCTGCATGATGCAGGAGCCGGAGGTTGTAGAGAAATTAAAGAAGAGCTACCGCTTTGTGGACTTGATTTTCGGCACGCACAATGTATATAAACTGGCAGAGCTGCTGGAACAGCGCTTTGAGACGGGGAAGATGGTCATCGATATCTGGAAAGGAACTGATAAGATCGTCGAGGATCTGCCATCGGAGCGCAAATATACATTTAAGTCTGGCGTTAATATCATGTTTGGCTGCAACAATTTCTGCAGCTATTGCATCGTCCCGTATGTGCGCGGACGCGAGCGCAGCCGTGCGCCGGAGGACATCATCCGTGAGATTGAAGAGCTGGTTAAGAACGGCGTCGTGGAGATCATGCTGTTAGGGCAGAATGTCAATTCCTACGGAAAGAACCTGGAATCTCCAATTACCTTTGCAGAACTTCTGCGCCGGGTAGAGCGGATTGAGGGGCTTAAACGGATCCGTTTCATGACCTCCCATCCGAAGGATCTGTCGGATGAGCTGATCGAAGTGATGGCATCTTCCAAGAAGATCTGCCGCCATCTGCATCTGCCGCTTCAGTCGGGCAGCAGCGAGATCCTAAAGAAGATGAACCGCCATTACACGAAGGAGCAGTATCTGGAACTGGCAGAGCGCATCCGCAAGGCGGTACCGGATATTTCCCTAACGACGGATATCATCGTTGGATTTCCAGGAGAGACGGAGGAAGATTTCGAGGAGACACTGGAGGTTGTGCGGAAAGTCCGCTACGACAGCGCATTTACCTTTATTTATTCGAAGCGCACCGGAACTCCGGCGGCAGCGATGGAAAATCAGGTTCCAGAAGAAGTTGTCAAAGAACGTTTCGACCGTCTGCTCGCAGAGGTACAGGCAATTTCCGCACAGGTCTGTGGACGAGATGTCCATACGGTTCAGGAGGTTCTGGTGGAGGAACCGGACAGTCACGTGGAGGGACTGGTAACCGGCCGTATGTCCAATAACACAATCGTTCATTTCCCAGGTGGAAAAGAGCTGATTGGTAAAATTGTTAAAGTATATCTGGAGGAATCCAAGGGATTTTACTATATGGGATCCCTAGTAGATTAAGGAGGATAAATTTATGAAAAAGCATTATAAAGGATTGACGGTTCTGCTGTCAGCCTGCATGCTGGCAGGAAGCGCTTCTGTCGCATATGCAGGACCGGCAGATGACATTGCAAACGGTACAGTCGGTATGCCGAACACCGGTTCGTCAACATCGGCAGAGCAGTTCAACCAGGGAACCGGGCAGCAGGATGAGAACACGGCACTTCATGTCGGCGTCAATTATCTGTATAATGCGGAAGGCGATATTTCTGCATTTGCGATGGATTTGAAAAACTTTGAGGGGATCGGCGGCGTGTCCTACCGTGCATATACCAACACAGGCGGTTATCTGTGGTGGTACCATGACGGCATCCAGACCGGTGTGGTTGGTTCTGGAAGCTGGGTAGAGGCGATCCAGATTCAGCTTTCCGGTCAGGCTGAGAAGATGTACGATGTTTACTATAGCGTTACATCCAGCGGTCAGGGCAAGATGGGATATGCGAAGAATGGCGAAGTGGCTGGTACCGTGGATATCGGCGAGAAGATCCTTTCGATTGAAGTCGTATTAGTTCCGAAGGGAACCGCAGGTCCGCAGAGTGCAGCACCGCGCTATAAATCAGCTGCTTCCAGCAGACTGAGCGTAGCAGAAAATGCAACGGTTATGTTCAATGAGGACGGAAGCGTATATAACGGCTGGCTTTCCGATGACTTTGTACGTTATTATTTTGAAAATGGCTATGCAAAGACCGGCTGGCAGTATATCGATGGTTACAAGTTCTACTTTGACTCCTGCGGTCGTCTGGTTCAGGACGTAGACAGCCTGATTGGCAAGCAGTCCGATTATCTCCTGAAGGTAAATAAGACACTGAACTGCCTGACGGTTTATGCAAAAGACGGCAATAACGGATATATTATTCCGGTGAAAGCGATGCTGACCTCCGTCGGTGATGATACGCCGATTGGAACTTTCAAGACACCGGAGAAATATCGCTGGAGACTGATGGTAAATGATACTTACACCCAGTATGCAACCCGTATCACACAGGGATTCCTGTTCCATTCGATTACATACGCAACCCCGAATGAGAATAACCTTCTGACCGTCGGCTATAATGGTCTGGGTGTTTCCCGTTCTTTAGGCTGTGTACGCCTGAACTGTAGAAACTCCAAGTGGGTATATGATAATTGCCATCTGGGAACGACTGTACAGGTATACGAGGATGCCAATGTAGCATCTCCATTTGATAAGCCGGAGCTGGTACCGATCTCCGATCAACAGACCTGGGATCCGACGGATCCGAAATTCAACTAAAATAAAACGACAGCGGTCTGTCCGGTCTGGCATTCAGATGAGTGAAGTGCCGGAAAACGGGCGGATCGCGATGAAGAGAGGTAAATTGTGGCACTTTCACCAATGATGACTCATTATCTGGAGACGAAAAAACAGTATCCGGACTGTATTCTGTTTTATCGTCTTGGCGATTTCTATGAGATGTTTTTTGAGGATGCCCAGACTGTTTCGAAAGAACTGGAACTTACCCTGACTGGAAAAGACTGCGGACTGGAGGAACGCGCGCCTATGTGCGGCGTTCCTTATCATGCCGTAGAGGGTTATTTGAGCCGTCTCGTCCAGAAAGGCTATAAGGTCGCCATCGCAGAGCAGATGGAGGATCCGAAACAGGCAAAGGGACTTGTGAAGCGGGAGGTAATCCGGGTGGTGACGCCGGGAACCCTGACAAATTCACAGGTTCTGGAGGAATCAAAAAACAATTACCTGATGGGAATTGTATACATAGACGGTGTATTCGGCGTTTCGACGGTTGATGTCAGCACGGGCGACTATCTTGTGACGGAGGTTCGCAACGAGCGCAGTCTGTTAGATGAAATTTATAAATTTTCGCCGTCGGAGCTTATCTGCAACGAGGCTTTTTACATGTCAGGAATCGATTTAGAGGACTTGAAAGTACGGTTAAATGCCGTGATCTCAGCACTTGAAAATCGGTTCTTTTCTGATGATTCCTGCCGGAGAATCCTGCGGGAACATTTTCATGTAGAGCACCTGGAAGCGTTGGGACTGGCGGACTATGAGACGGGCGCGATCGCGGCGGGTGCTGTCCTGCAGTATCTGTATGAGACGCAGAAAAATACACTGGAACACCTGACGCGCCTGACTGTCTATACGACCGGACAGTTTATGATGCTGGATACGTCCACGCGCCGGAACCTGGAGCTTACTGAGACGCTCCGGGAAAAGCAGAAGCGGGGCACACTTCTCTGGGTGCTTGATAAGACGAAAACGGCGATGGGCGCCCGTATGCTGCGGACACTTGTGGAGCAGCCGCTCATCAGCCGGGAGGAGATCCTGCGCCGCCAGAATGCGATCGAAGAGCTGAACATGAACTATATCAGCCGCGAGGAGCTGTGCGAATATCTGAATCCGATCTACGATCTCGAACGTCTGATCGGACGCATCAGTTACCGGACGGCAAATCCGCGCGATCTCATCGCGTTTGGCAATTCACTGGCGATGCTTCCGTATATCAAACAGATTTTGAAGGAGTTTTCAGGCGAGCTGCTTAAAAACCTGGAAGTCGCTCTGGATCCGCTGGCAGATTTGAAGGAACTGATTGACAAGGCGATCGTGGAAGAGCCGCCGATCACGGTGCGCGAGGGCGGCATCATCAAGGAAGGCTACCATGAGGAAGCAGACCGTCTGCGTCATGCAAAGACAGAAGGAAAAGACTGGCTGGCACAGTTAGAGCAGAGCGAGCGCGAAAAGACAGGCATCAAAAACCTGAAAGTCAAGTTCAATAAGGTATTTGGCTACTATTTTGAGGTGACGAATTCCTTTAAGGATCTGGTGCCGGATTATTTCATCCGTAAACAGACCCTGACAAACGCAGAGCGCTATACGACCGACCGGCTGAAAGAGCTGGAAGATATCATTCTCGGCGCCGAGGACAAGCTGGTTTCTCTGGAGTACGATCTGTTCTGCCAGGTGCGCGACCAGATCGCGGGCGAGGTAAACCGGATTCAGAGTACCGCCCGTGCGATCGCGATGACGGATGTGCTGGCGTCTCTGTCGGTGGTGGCGACGCGTTACAATTACGTGAAACCTCATATCAACGAAAAGGGCATCATTCGCATCAAAAACGGACGTCATCCGGTCGTAGAGCGCATGATGGGCGGCGAGATGTTTGTCGCCAATGACACATATTTAGACAACGGAAAGAACCGGATTTCGATCATTACCGGTCCGAACATGGCTGGTAAGTCAACTTATATGCGTCAGACGGCGCTGATCACGCTGATGGCGCAGATCGGAAGCTTCGTCCCGGCGGATGAGGCGGATATCGGTCTCTGCGACCGTATTTTTACCCGTGTGGGCGCTTCGGATGATCTGGCATCCGGTCAGAGTACCTTCATGGTGGAGATGACCGAGGTTGCGAATATCCTGCGGAATGCGACGAAAAACAGCCTTCTGATTCTCGATGAGATCGGGCGCGGTACGAGTACCTTCGACGGCCTTTCGATCGCCTGGGCGGTTGTGGAGTATATTAGTAATACGAAGATTCTGGGTGCTAAGACGCTGTTTGCGACACATTACCATGAACTGACAGAGCTGGAAGGAACCTTAAGCGGCGTCAACAACTACTGTATCGCGGTCAAGGAACAGGGCGACGATATCGTCTTCCTGCGTAAAATCGTGAAGGGTGGCGCCGATAAGAGCTACGGCATCCAGGTGGCGAAGCTTGCAGGCGTTCCAGCTCCGGTCATCGATCGGGCAAAAGAACTGGTGGAAGAGTTGAGCGATGCCGACATTACAGCGCGTGCGAAGGAGATTGCAGAAAATGGTCCGGGAACCCAGACGCGCAAAAAGGTGGCAAAACCGGACGAGGTAGATCTGCAGCAGATGTCGATCTTTGACACGGTCAATGAGGACGATATCATCAAGGAGATCATGGAACTGGAAGTAAACCGGATGTCTCCGCTGGATGCGCTCAATACATTAGATAAGCTGCAGGCGAAGCTGAAAAACCGGTGGATGCACCAGTAAAAAAGAGTTTAGGAAGGATGTGGAGGAGATAGATGGCTGCGATTCAGGTCTTGGATTCCAATACAATCAATCAGATTGCAGCCGGCGAGGTCATTGAACGGCCGGCGTCGGTTGTCAAGGAGCTTTTGGAGAATGCGATCGATTCGAAGGCGACGGCGATCACGGTGGAGATTCAGGGCGGCGGTCTGCAGACGATCCGGGTGACGGATAACGGAAGCGGCATTGTGCGCGAGGAGATCCCACTGGCATTTAAGCGCCATGCGACCAGCAAGATCCGGACGGCGTCGGATTTGTTTCAGGTGGCATCGTTAGGGTTCCGCGGCGAGGCGCTGGCGTCGATCGCGTCGGTGGCGAAGGTGGAACTGATCACGAAAACAAACGATTCGATCAGCGGTTCCCGTTACCGCATCGAGGGCGGCGAGGAACTGGGACTGGAGGAGGTCGGTGCGCCGGAGGGCACGACCTTTATCGCCAGAGATCTGTTCTACAATACACCGGTACGCCGGAAGTTTTTAAAGACACCGGCGACAGAAGGGTCCCATGTGGCAGATTTAGTCGAAAAGATTGCCCTGTCGCATCCGGAAATCTCCATCCGTTTCATCAATAACAACCAGAGCCGTCTCCATACCTCTGGAAATCATAACTTAAAAGATATAATTTATGCGGTCTTTGGACGCGAGATCACGGCAAACCTGATTGAGGTGGATGCCGGAGCTGATCCGATCCGGGTAGGCGGCTTCATCGGTAAGCCGCTGATCGCGCGCGGCAACCGCACATATGAAAATTATTTCATCAACGGACGCTATATCAAGAGCAGTATCATCGGAAAGGCGATCGAGGACGCATATAAACCGTTCATGATGCAGCACAAGTATCCATTTACGATGCTGCAATTTACGATCGATCCGTCGTATATTGACGTCAACGTCCATCCGGCGAAGATGGAGATCCGTTTCAGGGACGGCGAACAGATCTACCGGACGGTCTACCATACGATCGCGATGGCACTCGCTAACCGGGAACTGATTCCGGCGGTTTCGCTGGAGAATGAGAAGAATGCAGAGAAAGAGCTGAAGATTCCGGGGCTGGAAAAAGGAGTGCTGCCGGAGCTTCCAACCAGAAAGACGGAAAGCAGCCAGGGCAGCCGTCCGTCCTTAAAACCGGTTCGTATCCGTGAGGAACATCCGGAACCGTTTGAGACGAAACGTCTGGGGGCGTCGCAGGCAGAAATGATGTCGGTCTCGGAAGATATGCCGGGATATGGGGCTGAAAACGGCAGTGGATCAAATGTGGCTGTGTCAGGAACGGGGCGGCTCGATGAAGTGTTTGGAAGAACCGACACAACCGGCAGAGTTGAAAATGTTTCAATTAATACAGAGTCAGATCTGCCAGAGCCGGCCACGTCAGCGCCTTCCAGCGAATCCATCTCAGCTTCAGCGGGGCAAACTGCATCTCCTGCATCCGTTTCAACGGGATCGACCCAGTCCGCCCCATCTGAAAAGCCCCGTCAGATGGATCTGTTTGAAGATAAACTCCTGACCAAACCGGCGCGTGCGAACCACCGCCTGATTGGACAGCTGTTTGACACATACTGGCTGGTGGAGTATCATGATAATCTGTACATCATTGATCAGCATGCGGCGCATGAGAAAATCCTCTATGAGCGGACGATGGCATCCCTTCAAAAGAGGGAGTACACCTCCCAGATGATCGATCCGCCGATCATTTTGAGTCTCAACAGCAGTGAGCAGCTCAAATTAGAGCAGTATATGGAACATTTTACCTCGATCGGATTTGAGATTGAGCCGTTTGGCGGAAAGGAGTACGCGGTGCGTGCCGTTCCGGCGAACCTCTTTTCCGTCGCAAAACGCGAGCTTCTGATGGAGATGATCGACGATCTGGCGGAGGGCAATGGAAGCGGAACCCCGGATCTCATCAATGAGCGTGTGGCGACGATGTCGTGTAAGGCGGCGGTCAAGGGCAATCACACATTATCATTTGCCGAAGCGGATAAGCTGATCGATGAGCTTCTGGAACTCAAAAATCCGTATGCGTGCCCACATGGACGCCCAACGATCATATCGATGAGCAAATATGAGTTGGAGAAGAAATTCAAACGGATTGTATAACCCATTAAAAGGAGAGAAAGTCTTATGGGAAATCTGGAACAAGCGGCTGAAAAAAAGCCCTTGATTGTCCTGACCGGACCGACGGCAGTCGGAAAAACGGCGCTGTCTATTCAGCTTGCCAGGCGGATCGGCGGCGAGATCATCAGCGCGGATTCGATGCAGGTGTACCGCCACATGGATATCGGTACGGCAAAGATACGTCTGGAGGAGATGGACGGTGTGCCGCACCATCTGATCGATATTTTAGAGCCGACTGAGGATTTCAATGTCGTGCGGTTTCAGGCGCTTGCCCGCGCGGCGGCGGAAGATATTTACAGCCGCGGAAAAATTCCGATCGTGGCAGGTGGAACCGGCTTTTATATTCAGGCACTGCTCAATGATATTGATTTCACCCAGATCGACGAAAATACGCAGTTTCGGGAGGAGATGGAACGCCTGGCAGCCGAACAGGGGGCGGAAGTCCTGCATGAGCGCCTGCGGGCGGTCGATCCAGAATCGGCGGAGGCGATCCACGCAAACAATGTAAAACGTGTGATCCGCGCGCTGGAATATTATGAGCAGACGGGCGAGAAGATTTCTGCCCACAATGAGGCGGAGCGGGCAAAGACTTCACCGTACCATTTCTTCTATTATGTATTAAATACCGATCGGGCGGTTCTCTATGAGCGGATCGAGAAGCGGATCGATGAGATGATGGAAGAGGGACTGGTCGAGGAAGTGAGGCAGCTTCAAGCGATGGGCTGTCGCCGTGATTCAGTGGCGATGCAGGGACTTGGATATAAAGAAATTCTGGCATATTTAAATGGCGAAATGTCGTTGGAGACAGCGGTCAATATCCTGAAACGCGATACGCGCCATTTTGCGAAACGTCAGCTTACCTGGTTCCGGCGGGAACGCGACGTGCGTTTCTTATATTTGCCGGAATTTGATAATGACCGGGAACGCGTGCTGGAACATATTCTGCAGGAGTTAGCGGCGGAAGCGGGGATTATGGAGTGTGATTCATAAGATGGATGGAACACTCCAAAGTATAAGAAACCAAAAAAGAATTATAGAATAACCGACAATAGGAAAGGAAGCACCATGGAGTTAGAGAAAATGTATGGCGACCTCGGCATTTCGAAAGAAGTGCTTGAATATGGAGCCAGAATCGAAGCGGCTCTGGAAGACCGTTTCACAGAGATCGATGGCAATGCAGAGTACAATCAGTTAAAGGTAATCGCTGCGATGCAGAAAAACCGCGTCAGCGATATTCATTTTTCCGGTACAACCGGATATGGTTACAACGACCTCGGACGTGAGACGCTGGAACAGGTATATGCGGATGTATTCCACACTGAGGACGCGTTGGTGCGCCCGCAGATCGTGTGCGGAACGCACGCGCTCTACACGGCATTAGCCGGAAACCTGCGCCCGGGCGACGAGCTGCTTTCGCCGGTGGGAAAACCGTATGATACTCTGGAGGAAGTGATCGGCATCCGCGAGTCCAACGGTTCCCTGCGGGAGTACGGCATTTCATACCGTCAGGTTGACCTGCTGCCGGACGGAACCTTCGATTACGATGGCATCCGCGCGGCGATCAACGAGAAAACAAAACTGGTAACCATCCAGCGTTCCAAGGGATACGCATCCCGTCCAACCCTCTCGGCAGAGCAGATCGGTGAACTGATTGCATTTGTTAAATCCATCAAACCGGAAGTGATCTGTATGGTAGACAACTGCTATGGCGAATTCGTTGAGCGGATCGAACCGAGCGATCTCGGTGCGGACATGGTAGTCGGTTCCCTGATCAAAAACCCGGGCGGCGGACTGGCGCCGATCGGCGGCTATATCGCCGGAACCAGACAGTGCATCGAAAATGCAGCGTACCGCCTTGGTTCTCCGGGACTCGGACGGGAGGTCGGCGCGAGTCTTGGCGTCAACCAGTCCTTCTTCCAGGGACTTTTCCTGGCACCGACCGTTGTATCCGGCGCATTAAAGGGAGCTATCTTTGCGGCAAACGTCTATGAGCGCCTGGGCTTTGATGTGGTTCCGAACAGCACGGAGCCGCGCTATGATATCATTCAGGCGATCACGTTTGGGAAACCGGAGGGTGTTATTGCGTTCTGCCAGGGCATTCAGGCGGCGGCGCCGGTTGACAGCTATGTATCGCCGGAACCGTGGGATATGCCGGGGTATGATTCCCAGGTTATTATGGCAGCAGGTGCCTTTATTCAGGGATCCTCGATAGAGCTTTCCGCGGATGGTCCGATCAAACCGCCGTACAGCGTATTCTTCCAGGGCGGACTGACCTGGTACCATGCGAAGTTAGGCATTTTAATGTCCCTGCAGAAGCTTCTGGATGCAGGCATAGTAAAACCTGAGCAGCTCAAAATCGACTAGAAATGACGTTTTTTGAATGATTTTGTAATTAATTTTAAGAAAACTTTAAAAAAAAATCTGCCGGACTGTCTATACACATTCCGGCAGTTTGTGCTAAGATAATAAAGATTATAGAAAGGGGCGGTATTCGGTATCATGAATCGAGCAAAAAATTTCTGGATTTTGCTGCTGCTTCTGATGACAGGGATTGTGTTAGGTGGATTTATCGGAAATATGGCATCCGGCGTCAGGGGACTGTCGTGGCTGAATTACGGACAATCCTTCGGTCTGATGGACCCGGTTGTTCTTGATTTAGGAATCCTGGTTATCACGTTTGGTCTGTCAATCCGGGTGACGATGGCGAGCATCATCGGCGTTGTCATTGCACTGATCGCATATCGTCTGATTTAATCAAAGAATCCCGCCAGGCGGGAATGGCTTTCTGTATGCAGAGGAGAGGCACGCAGGAGGACAATCAATGAAAAAAGAAATAAAGAAACCAGTAAAAAGTTCTGAACCGACCGCTGGATGGCGTCTTACCATGAAAGATATCCCTGAAAAAGACCGCCCCTACGAAAAATGTGAGAGGGAGGGAGTTGGGGCACTGACGGACGCCGAGCTTTTAGCGATCCTTATCCGGACCGGAAACCGGCAGGAGTCGGCACTTTCCCTGGCAACCCGGATTCTGGCGCAGGCGCAGCCGCCGGGAATTTTAGGGCTTTTGCATCTGACTCTTCCAGAACTGATGGAGCAGAAAGGAATCGGCAGGGTCAAGGGAATCGAACTTTTGTGTGTGGGAGAACTGTCACAGCGGATCTGGCGCACCTTGACGCTTTCAGAAGCGCCTGCGTTTACGGCGCCGGAGGCGATCGCCGCTTTTTATATGGAGGAAATGCGTCACAAAGAGCAGGAAGAGATGCACCTGATGATCCTCAATACGAAGCAGAGGCTGATTCGGGATATCCTGCTGTTTCGGGGAACCTTCAATCACTCTCCGGCGTCTCCGAGGGAGATATTTATCGAGGCGCTGCGCTATCATGCAGCCAGCATCGTTTTAGTACATAATCATCCGAGCGGGGATCCTACCCCCAGTGCGGAGGATCGGCGTACGACCGTCCGGATTCAGGAGGCGGGCGCTATGCTGGGAATCCGGCTTTTGGATCATGTGATTATCGGCGAACAAGCCTATTTTAGTTTCAAAGAACGGGGAATACTATCATTATGAAAAACAGCAAGTATATTCTGGCAGGTATGTCAGCCTTCTGTCTTGTGCTGATTACAGCAACGTCTATCAAATCAAGCTTTCTGATGCCGCTTCGGACGGGTGTCGGTTTTGTTCTGGTACCGCTGCAGTCAGGCGTCAACGCGATTGGCACAGGTCTCTACAATACGCTTGAAAATTTTTCCTCCCTGCGGGAGGCGCAGGAGGAGAACAAAAATCTCCAGATGCGTCTGGATCAGATGGTGGAAGAGAACAACCGCTTGCAGTCGGAGCTTTACGAGTTAGACCGTCTCAGAGAGCTGTATCAGCTTGATCAGGAATATATGCAGTATAAAAAAATAGCCGCCCGTGTCATTGCAAAGGACTCTGGAAACTGGTTTCAGGTATTCCGGATCGACAAGGGAGCGGACGATGGCATCCAGGAAGATATGAACGTCATGGCAGGCGGCGGACTGGTCGGTATTGTAACCGATGTCGGGGCAAACTATGCAACTGTCCGCGCGATCATTGATGACGACAGCAACGTCAGCGGCATGTCCCTGCGGACCGGCGATACCTGTAATGTATCCGGCAACCTGACGCTTTACCAGGATGGACGGCTGGGACTTGACCATATCAAGAAAGAGGCAGATATTCAGGAGGGCGACAAGATCGTGACCTCCAACATCAGTGATATTTTCCTGCCGGGCATTCTTATCGGTTATGCCTCCGGGCTGACGACCGATGCCAACAACGTAACCAAATCCGGTACAATCATTCCGGTTGCAGATTTTGATAACCTGCAGGAGGTACTGGTAATCACCCAGCTGAAAAATGGGGATGGAGGCGACAATAATGCGGAAGCTGCTGATTAACCTTGTCATGCTGATTCTGGCATTCACGATCCAGATCTGCGTGTTCCCACAGATCGCCTTCTTATCTTCGGCTCCGAACCTGCTGCTGATTGTGGTGTTTGTGTGCAGCTTCATCGAGGGGCGCGAGCGGGGGATGTTCTACGGGCTGGTGGCAGGTCTTTTTATGGATCTGTTTTACAGTGGACCATTTGGCTTTTATACACTGTTTTTCATCAATCTGGGGTATGTCAGTGGAATCTGCAACAAGTATTATTATGAAGACTACATCACGCTGCCGCTGCTTTTGAGCCTGGCAAGTGATTTAATCTATAACCTGTACATCTATGTATTCCGGTTCCTGATACGGAATCGTCTGAATTTTGGGCATTATCTGGTCTCCATCATTATCCCGGAGATCATATTTACCACGGTTACGACGCTTGTCGTATACCGGTTTTTCCTTTTTATCAACCGGAAACTGAAAGAATGGGAACAAAGGAGAGATTCGAACATTGTTTGATGACCTGAAAGAATATCTGCGAGAATGGTTCAAAAAAGTGATTACCTCCCGGCTTTTTGTCCTGGCGGTTGTGTTCTGCCTGATGTCGTCCGCATTGGTGATGCGGTTGTTCAACCTGCAGATCATCAAGGGCGAAGAGTATCAGGATGCATATACAGCGATGACGGAAAAAGTCATAAAGACTGCCAGCACGCGGGGTAATATCTACGATCGGAACGGCAATGTGCTGGCGTACAACGAACTGGCATACGACGTTACCATACAGGATACCGGTGCGTACAAGACGGATGCACAGTGGAACACGATGCTCTACGATCTGGTATCGATCTTGAATAAACACGGTGAGAGCGCACAGACCAGTTTAGAGCTTACGCTCGATCACGATGGAAATGTCGTGTATACCTCCGAGACACAGTCCGGACGCAAGCGATTCCTGCGTGATTATTATGGTCTTAAAAATGTGGATGAGATGGACGATTCAGATGGAAAATACCCGTCCGACATTTCAGCGCCAGATCTGCTGGAGCGGATGAAAAAGGAGTACCACCTGACACTCGGTGACGATAAGAACCGGGACGGGCGCCCGCTTGACAAAGACGGCAATCCGATCGATGTTTCGGATGAGGTGGCGCTGCAGATCGTCGGTATCCGCTACACGATGCGTTTTACCGCGTTCCAGAAGTACGAATCGACAACGATCGCGACGGATATCAGCGATGAGACCGTTGCAGACATTTTAGAGCACGCAGCCGATCTGGTGGGCGTCAATATACAGGAATCGACGATCCGTGTGTACAATGAAAGCATCTACTTTGCGCCGATCATTGGATATACGGGAAAAGTAACGAGCGAACGTCTGGAGGAGTTAAAGACGGTCAACGATGACTATGAGTTAAATGATGTCGTAGGCCGTACCGGCATCGAATCCTCGATGGAGCTGGAATTAAAGGGTAAGAAAGGTTCCCAGACGGCATATGTAGATAACGTCGGAAGAATCCTAAGCGTGACCGGGGAAGTCGCACCGGTGGCAGGCAACGATATCTGGCTGACCCTCGATTTGAACCTTCAGAAGGGTATTTACCACATTCTGGAGAAGCAGCTGGCGGGCGTCTTGTTAAAGACGATTGTCAACCAGGATGAGAAAGATATCGCTTATATCGATTCTTCCAGTATTAAGATACCGATCAAGAAGGCATACTTCCAGCTGATCAACAACAACGTCCTCTCGATTGACAATTTTGCTTCCGAAGAGGCATCCGATGTGGAACAGCAGATTTATCAGAAGTACGAGAGCTCACGCGTGCGGATTGAACAGGAACTGCGGGGCGAACTGCAGTCTGAAAATGCAACGCCGATGAACGCGCTGTCAGAGGAAATGCAGGCATATATGCAGTATATCTATTCGTATCTTTCTTCCAGCAACAAGGCGATTGTCCAGCGTGATGCGATCGATACGTCCAGTGACATGTATCAGGCGTGGAAGAACGGTACGATCAGTCTGCGGGAATACTTATATTATGGAATTGCCAACAACTGGATCGATACGACGAAGCTGGACATCCAGAGCCGGTATTCGAATGCGGACGATGTCTTCACGGCACTGCTGGACGACTGTTTCCGAGATCTGGAACAGGATCCGGCATTCGAGAAACTGATTTATCAGTATTTAATCAATAACAATGTTGTGACCGGGCGCGAGCTCTGCATGGCGCTCTATTCCCAGAATGTGCTTGCATACGATGAGAATGAGGTCAACCTGCTGCGTGTCAGCGGGGAAGAATATGCGTACCAGTTCCTGATGAATAAGATCCGCAATATTGAGATCACACCGGCGCAGCTGGCACTTGACCCGTGTACGGCGAGCTGTGTCGTGACGAGCGCGAAGACTGGCGAGGTGCTGGCACTGGTATCTTATCCAAGCTATGACAACAACCGGATTTCGGACAGCACCTATTTTGCCCAGCTAAATGCCGATCAGTCGCTGCCGCTGCGAAACAATGCGACGCAGACGCTGAAAGCACCAGGCTCCACCTTTAAACCGATCACGGCGATTGCAGGTCTGGAAGAGGGGGCAATCACGCTTTCTGATATGATTAACTGTACCGGTATTTATGAGGAAGTCAGCAATCCGATCCGATGCTGGAAATATCCGGGCTTCCACGGACCGTTAAATGTCGTGGGAGGTATCGAAAATTCCTGTAACTATTTCTTCTCGGAGGTGGCGCACCGCCTGTCCACAGAGACAGATGGAAGCTACAAACCGGAGAAAGGTCTGGAGACGCTGAAAAAATACGCGACCATGTTCGGTTTGGACCGGACTTCGGGCATTGAAATCTCGGAGGCGACGCCGTCTATCAGTGATACCGATCCGGAGCGTTCCAGTATGGGACAGGGTACGCACCAGTTTGCGAGCGTGCAGCTTGCCCGCTATGTGACGGCGCTTGCCAACCGCGGCACGGTCTATGATCTGAGCTTGATTGATAAGGAGACGGATTCCCAGGGTAATCTAGTCAAGGATTATTCGCCGGCTGTGGCGTCAACCCTTGATTTCCAGACAAGCACCTGGGATGCAGTCCAACAAGGTATGCGCCAGGTAGTTACCAACAGTTCGACCAAGCGCGTGTTTGATGGTCTGGACGTACACGTGGCCGGTAAGACCGGTACGGCGCAGGAGTCCCAGAAACGGGGCAACCACGCGTTCTTTATTTCGTTTGCACCGTATGAGAATCCGGAAATTTCGGTGACGGTCAGTATCCCGAATGGATATTCTTCTTCGAATGCGGCGATGGTGGCAAAACACGTATATCGTTACTTCTATGGCTATGCGAGTCTGGATGATATCCTGAATTCAGGAGCATTGGATGCGTCCAATGAACGAATCAATGGAGATTAAGAGGTGATGGAACTATGAAAAGTTCCGTAGTAATAAAGGGATGTAAGTCCGGTATGACGGTAATTCTGAATCCGGACACCCCCTTTGAACAGTTACTGGAGGATGTAGGGAAAAAGTTTAAAGAAAGTGAAAAATTCTGGGGATCCGCCCAGATGACGCTGACCCTAGAGGGGAGAGAACTGACCCCAATCGAGGAACTGCAGGTGACGGATGCGATTACCGCCAATTCCCAGATAGAGATTCTCTGTCTGCTGGATACTGACGCTAACCGCATCGCCCGCTGTGAAAAGGCGCTGACCGAGCGGCTGATGGAGCTGACTGCCCGGACGGGACAATTCTATAAGGGTAATTTATCCCGGGGCGATCTGCTGGAATCCGATGCGAGCATCGTGATCATCGGGGATGTGGAGCGCGGCGCGCGTGTCAGCGCACGGGGCAATATCGTCGTTCTTGGCACGCTGGCGGGTTCCGCCCATGCTGGGGCGGCGGGAAGTGAGGACGCGGTGATTACCGCGCTGGAGATGTCGCCGATGCACCTTCGGATTGCTGATCTGACAGCCAAAACGCGCAGCCAGGGTAAAAAGATGGGGCGCGGACCGATGATTGCATCGGTATCCGATGGAAACATTGACGTAGAATCGGTCAAAAAAAGTTTTTTAGATTATTTTCATTTTATTTAGCGTATTTAATGGATTTAAGACTGGAATTATTCTACTTTTTAGAGTAGAATAAAATGGTAAAACAGAATACAGGAGGATGTTCCTATGAGCGAAGTTATCGTTATTACTTCCGGAAAAGGAGGCGTCGGCAAAACGACAACCTCAGCGAACGTCGGCACCGGGCTTGCCATGCTTGGCAAACGGGTGGTTCTCATCGACACCGATATCGGTCTGAGAAACCTGGATGTCGTCATGGGACTGGAAAACCGGATTATCTACAATCTGGTCGATGTGATCGAGGGAAACTGCCGGATGAAGCAGGCGCTGATTCGAGACAAAAGATATCCTGACCTGTTCTTATTACCTTCCGCCCAGACGCGGGACAAGTCGTCCGTGAGTCCGGGGCAGATGATAAAATTAGTAGAAGACTTAAGAGAAGAGTTTGATTACATACTGCTTGACTGTCCCGCCGGGATTGAGCAGGGCTTTCGTAATGCGATCGCCGGGGCGGACCGGGCGCTGATTGTCACGACACCGGAGGTATCCGCGATAAGGGATGCTGACCGGATCATCGGACTTTTAGAAGCATCCGGGGTCGGGCGTATGGACCTGATTATCAACCGGATCCGGAGCGATATGGTGCGCCGGGGCGATATGATGTCGGTGGATGATGTGATGGATATTCTGTCTGTCCCTGTGATTGGCACAGTCCCGGACGATGAGGATATCGTTATATCCACGAATCAGGGCGAACCGCTGGTCGGCATGAATGGATATGCCGGGCAGGCATATTTAAACATATGCAAACGAATACTTGGAGAATCGGTACCATTTATACAGCTTGATGCGTCTCCGGGCTTCTGGTCCCGGATATCCGGCTTCCTCAAACGTGCATAGGAGGGGACGCTATGATTCTGATTGCAGAACTGTTTACGAAAAAGAATTCCGGCGAGATAGCCAGAAAGCGTTTAAAACACCTTCTGACTGCCGATCGGGCGGGCTGTTCGCCGGAACTTCTGGATCTGATTCGCGCAGATTTCCTGAGGAGCGTGTCACGTTATCTGGAGATTGATCCGGGGGATGTGACACTCCGGATTCTGAGGACATCCTCAGAACAGCCGGCGGAGGTATTCCCGGCGGTCTGTGCGTCGGTGCCGGTTCTTACTTTAAGGAGCCATTTACAGCATGATATTCGATTACCAATTTAGAAATTACAACTTTCGAGCCCTCATTTATATGATTCTGCTGAGTGTTCTCGGCATTTTGGTTGTCGGGAGCGCCAGCAATCAGGACCGTTCCTCTGTGATAAAACAGATTATCGGAGTGGTTGTATCCCTGATTATCTGTCTGGTTCTGTCTTTGATTGATTACCATCAGTATTTCCGATTTACCACGCTTATCTATGTGGTCTGTGCCGGAATGCTGGCGGCAGTTCTTTTGTTTGGACGTACCACCAAGGGCGCGACCCGCTGGCTGCGGATCGGCGGGATTCAGATCCAGCCGTCCGAGTTTGTAAAGATCGGTCTGATCCTCATCCTGGCGAATTTCCTTTCCAGAAACCGGGAGAAAATCAATGAGCCAAAGACATTGGGGATGACGGCGCTTATCTGTGTCCTTCCGGTCGGCATGGTATATTTACAGCCGAACCTTTCCACCACCATCGTCATCTGCTTCATGATTCTGTGCATGGTTTATGTAGCCGGTATCAGTTACAAATGGATTGCCGGTGCGGTGGCGGTCGGGGTACCTGGATTTGCGGCGCTTATCTATCTGTCGCTGCAGGGATTCATCCCGTTTCTCCAGAAATACCAGGCACAGCGTATCATGGGAAAGATTTTCCACAGCAGCAGTGAATTTACGGATCTGAACCGTCAGCAGGATAACTCCATGATGGCGATCGGCTCCGGGCAGCTGCGCGGCAAGGGGCTTTTTAACAACACATTAAGCTCCGTCAAGAATGGAAATTTCCTCTCGGAGGAACAGACGGACTTTATCTTCGCTGTTATCGGAGAGGAGCTTGGGTTTGTCGGCGGCGTGGCGGTCATTGCCCTCTATGCGCTGCTGGTGTATGAGTGCCTCTGGATTGCAGCGCGCGCGAAGGACACAGCTGGACGTCTGATTGCATCGGGCATGGCGGCGCTTCTGGCGTTCCAGAGTTTTGCCAACATTGCGGTAGCCACGGGAATCTTCCCGAACACGGGTCTTCCGCTTCCTTTCATAAGCTCCGGACTTAGTTCGCTGCTCAGTATGTTTATCGGAATGGGAGTTGTTCTCAATGTTGGATTGCAACGAAATAACGTAACCGTTCAGTAAGTACATGCATGGACTGTGAAGCTGCATGGAAATTGAATTTTATGGTTATGAAAAATAGGAATCATTAAGGAGGCAGGTATAGATGTATATCGGGTTAATCGCACATGATGCGAAGAAAAAACTGATGCAGAACTTCTGTATCGCATATCGCGGCATCCTGAGCAAGCATGAACTCTATGCGACAGGAACGACAGGCCGCCTGATTGAGGAGGTTACGAATCTGACCCTCCATAAATATCTGCCGGGTCATCTGGGAGGTTCCCAGCAGCTCGGCGCACAGATCGAACACAATCAGATCGATCTGCTGATTTTCCTGCGCGATCCGTTGGCGCCGAAGCCGCATGAGCCAGATGTGAATGATGTTGTCCGCCTCTGTGATATTCACAATATCCCGATGGCGACAAACCTGGCGACGGCAGAGCTTCTCGTTAAGGCGCTTGACCGCGGCGATATGGAATGGCGGGAGATGTACAAATGAGAAAACAGACAATCGGACTTGCGGGCGCACTGATGCTTTGCGGTATCAGCATGCTGACCGGCTGTGGTGCCCGCGGTCTGGAACAGGCATATTCATTTCAAGAACGGGAAACGCAGATGACGCCAGCGGCAGGTGCCGGGCTGGCGCCCTTTTTTGCCTCTTCTCTTTGCGTACCGGAATCTGCAGACGGCGATATTGCTCCAGATGATGCGGTGACGGCGCAGGCGGGCGCATTGTTTGATGTGACCGACTCCAGCGTTATATATGGTAAGAATATCTATGACCAGATGTACCCGGCGAGCATCACGAAGGTAATGACGGCGATCATCGCGATCGAGGAAGGCAATCTTTCCGATGCGGTGACGGCAAATGACGATGTCGTGATCCACGAGGCAGGCGCTTCGATGGCAGGCATCAAGCCGGGCGATACCTTTACGCTGGAGCAGCTTTTATACGGATTGATGATTCCGTCCGGCAACGATGCAGCCAATGCGATTGCGGATCATATCGCCGGAAGTACGGATGCGTTTGTGGAGAAGATGAATGCGAAAGCGAAGGAACTCGGTGCGACCCACACGCATTTTGTCAATGCAAATGGTCTGCACAGCACCGACCACTATACAACGGCATATGATCTCTATCTGATTTTCAACGAGGCGCTTAAACTGCCGCTGTTTTGTGAGATCATCAACGCGCAGTCTTATACAGCTGATTATACCGATGCAAATGGAGCCGCAAAACAGCAGGTCTGGAAGGTTGGCAACTGGTATCTGAAGGGAGACCGCGAGGCACCGGAGGGAGTGACTGTCTTAGGCGGCAAAACCGGCACCACACAGGCGGCTGGCTACTGCCTGATCATGGCGAGCGATGGGGACGATGGCAAGGAATATATATCGGTTGTGCTAAAATCTGCAAATCGTCCGTCACTTTATGACAATATGACGGAAATTTTGACTAAAATTTCAAATAAGTGATTGCAATATTTATAAATTTATACTATAATTATTTATACAATAAAAGATTTTACATACAACTTAAATAAACTCAAGGAGGAGATTGTTATGGTTCAGATCATCGCAGGAGCAAAGGGAAAAGGAAAAACTAAATATTTACTCGATATGGCGAACACGGCTGTCAAAGAAGCCAAGGGTTCCGTTGTCTATCTGGATAAGAGTTCCAAACATATGTATGAGTTGAACAACCAGATTCGCCTTATCAATGTACAGGAATATCCGATTGATACCAGCGATGGATTTATCGGATTTATTTGTGGTATTATCTGCCAGGATCACGATCTGGAGCAGATGTATCTTGACAGCTTCCTGAAACTTGCCTGCCTCGAGGGAGCGGATATTGAAGAGACCTACAAGACGCTGGAAACCATCAGTGAGAAATATCATGTAAAATTCGTTTTAAGCATATCCATGAATGCAGCCGATCTTCCAGAGTGCGCGAAAGAAAGTGTTGTAGTATCTTTATAAGAGATTCAAAATGAACGAAACCGCAGCTGTCAGCGCAGGGCGGAGACAGGAGACTGTCCGATTCATCTGAAAAAGGAGAATTGGATGGTCTCTTTTTGCGCATAGGAAACTTCGCCCTATGGCAAAAAACGCTCATTACCACAGTGATGAATACGATAGTATGCGACGGAGGAGTGCAAGGCGAAGCTGACGGGGACAGGACGGCCTGGCTTCTCAGATTTATCATTGTTCGCTTGCTTTCGCTACAGATGTTCGCTGATGCGGACTTATATCCGCCTCATTCGGACATCTGTGCTCAAAATGCGTACAATTTGATAAGCTGAAAGCCAGACCGTCCTGTCTTCGTCAGCTTCTTAGTTTTTTGGCTAATTGAGGGAGTAATTGTAGACATTGATCGCCGACTGGTGTAAAATATTAGCTAGAATTTTTTTGAAATTATGGCTGAATTTGGAAAATTTTAACGATATATAACAGAAAGGTGGATTTTCTATGCAGTACGATTTTGACACACCTATCGATCGGACCCATACTTGGTCGATCAAGCATGATTTTAAGAAAGAAAATGGGAAAGCGGATGATATTCTGCCGCTCTGGGTGGCGGATATGGATTTCCGATCGCCGGACAGCGTGGTTGAGGCGCTGAAAAAGGCAGTGGATCACGGGATTTTCGGTTACAGCCGGGCAGATGAGTCGTACTTTGATGCGGTGGCAGCGTGGTATCAGAAACGCCATCACCTGACTCTGCAGCCGGAGTGGATGACCTGCACGCCAGGTATCGTGTTTGCACTCTCGATCGCAGTGCGGGCTTTTACCCAGGAGGGCGATGCGGTGTTGATCCAGCCGCCGGTCTACCATCCATTCAGCCGGGCGATCCTCCGCAATAAGCGGACGCTGGTGGAGAATCCGCTGGTTTTAAAAGATGGACATTATGAGATGGATCTGGAAGATCTGGAGCAGAAGGTGCTGGATGAGCATGTCAAACTGATGATTTTATGCAATCCGCACAATCCGGTTGGCCGTGTCTGGACGAGGGAAGAGTTGACCGCACTGGCTGACATCTGCCTGCGCCACCATGTATACGTGATCAGCGACGAGATCCATGGCGATTTTGTATGGCGGGGGCATGAGCAGACTCCGTATGCGTCGATTTCAGAGGAAGCATGCCTTCATTCGATGATGTGTACAGCGCCGAGCAAGACTTTCAATCTGGCTGGCATGGCGACATCAAACCTCTTTATCCCGGATCCGGAGATGCGGCGTAAATTCCGGTCGGAGCTGCTGGATGTTGGTCAGGAAAATATGAACCGTCTGGGATTGTTCGCCTGCCGTGCAGCGTATGAAGGCGGCGGGGAATGGCTGGATCAGCTTATCGGCTATCTGGCTGGCAATCTGGCACTGGTGCGCGATTTCTGTAAAAACCGTGTGCCGCAGATTCAGCTGATAGAACCGGAGGGAACGTATCTGGCATGGCTGGATTGCCGTGAACTGGGGATGACGGATGATGAATTGATGGCATTCTTCTCGGATGACGCGAAGGTATGGCTGGATCCGGGCACGCATTCGGGTGAGCAGGGATCTGGATTTATGCGCTTTAATCTGGGAAGTTCGCGCAGTGTGATTGCACAGGCGCTCGATCAGATCGAGGCGGCATGGAAAAAACGGAACGCACAATGAAAAATAGCAGAACCGTAAAAATAAAACGTTCGGAGGGATTGCATGGAATTTGAAGAAGTGGAGAATATTGGACAGCGGATCAAGGAGATTCGCAAGAGTAAATCTATCACGATCCAGAAGCTGTCCCAGTTTACCGATCTGTCAGTGGGATATCTGAGCAATCTGGAGCGAAACCAGGCAAGCCCGACGCTGAGCAATCTGCAGATTATGGATGATTCTGTATAATTGACGGGATGAATTGATCTTGAAATTTGGACAATTCACTCGTATAATAAAGGCTGTACGTTGGGCTATACAGAATATTGCAAAAGTCCATGGCCGGAGACAAATTTGCGTGGATTTTTGTCTGGTAACTGTGAAACTGCAGAAACAGCTGCCAGAGAAGTACATCGGGAAAAGGGAGGATAGAGCTGCATGGCCAAAAACAAAAAAATTGTACGCTACAGAAAGCCATTGAATATCAATGTAGGCATGATCATTTTTGCCATGATTTTCGTCTATCTTTCTTTCAGTGTCTATACATATCTCAGGCGGGATCACGTCCAGTTTTATGAGGTCGTCGAGGGAAGTATTGTAAATAATAAAGAATACAACGGAATCCTGTTTCGGGATGAGACAGTGGAAAATGCACCGCAGACCGGGTACGTCAACTATTATGTGCGCGAGGGAAAGCGGGCAGGCGCTGGATCGCGCGTCTATTCGCTAGATGAGACCGGCGAGCTGGGGAAATTTTTGGAAGAAAATCAGTCCTCTGGGGTGTCCCTGTCAGCAGAAAATCTGGCTGATTTGAAGAAACAACTCAGTTCGTTCTGTTTATCCTACAACGATCAGCGCTTTGAAAGCGTCTACGACGCCAAATATTCTTTGCAGGCTTCGGTTGCAGAGTATATGAATTTCAATGCGCTGGGCGATATGGATGCACAGCTTCAGGCACAGGGTATCAATTACAAACAGATATCGACGCCCCAGCCGGGTATTATTTCCTATGTGACCGATTCTTTTGAGGGAGTCGCGCCGGAGGAGGTGACGGCGGATTCGTTTGACCGGAGTCAATATACGCGGCAGGTGGGACGAGCTGGGGAGCTGATCGAGGCGGGCACGCCGGTGTATAAGATCATCACATCGGAGAACTGGAGTATCGTGTTTCAGATGGATGACAAAGATAAAGAGCAGTTTGCCGATCAAGATACACTGACGATCGAGCCGTTGGGAAGTGATATGAAATTCCGGGGAAATTATTCGATGTTTACCGGTTCCGATGGCAATCTGTACGGACGCCTGGATCTGGACCGTTACATGATCCAGTTTGAATCCGAGCGTTTTATGACCTTCGAGATCTCCAGCGAGGAAACGCAGGGACTTAAAATTCCGGTATCATCGGTGATGGAGAAGGAATTTTATACCATTCCAGTTGACTATATGACAACGGGCGGCAACGCTACTGAAGATGAGGCTGGCTTCAATAAAGAAGTTTACGGCGAAGGCGGAAAGGCGTCGATTGAATTTGTCACGCCGGAGATTTACAGCTCGACCGATGAGTATTATTATGTCGAGAAGAGCGACGATGGGCTGTTAAAGAGCGGCGATTATCTGGTGAAGCCGGATTCAAACGAGCGCTTCCAGGTAGGACCGACGGCAAAGCTGACAGGTGCTTACAATATTAATAAGGGATACGCGGTGTTCAAGCAGGTGAAAGAACTTGCAAATAGCGGTGAATATTACATTGTAGAAAAAGGAACCAAATATGGATTATCGGTTTATGACCATATCGTGTTGGATGCCAGTACCGTATCGGATGGTCAGATCGTATATCAGTAATGATATTTCCAAAATATAGAGATAAGGAAGGTGTATCACATATGGTTCAGGAACAGTTAGAAGAAGTACGTCAGAATATACGGAACGCCTGCGAGCGGAGCGGACGGAAGGTGGAGGATGTCACGCTGATCGCGGTCAGTAAGACAAAACCGGTGCCGATGCTTCAGGAGGCATATGATGCCGGCGCCAGAGATTTCGGCGAAAACAAGGTGCAGGAGATTCTGGAGAAGGAACCGCAGCTGCCGTCCGATATCCGCTGGCATATGATTGGACATTTACAGAAAAATAAAGTCCGTCAGGTAATTGACAAGGCAGTTCTGATTCACTCCGTCGATACGGTGGGGCTGGCAGAGCAGATCGAAAAAGAAGCGGTCAAACGTGATCTGGACGTTTCTATTCTTCTGGAGGTCAATGTCGCCGGAGAAGAGTCCAAATTTGGTTTTGCCCCGGAAGAAGTCGAGGAAGCGGCACGCGAAATTGCAAAGTACCCGCATGTCCACATACAGGGACTTATGACGATTGCACCATTTGTAGAGAATTCGGAAGAAAATCGTGGTGTTTTTAAAAAATTATATGAATTATATGTTGACATGAAACGGAAAAACATTGATAATGTTACTATGAATGTCCTTTCGATGGGAATGACCGGAGACTATCAGACAGCGATTGAAGAAGGTGCAACTATGGTAAGAGTCGGTACGGGCATTTTTGGAACCAGGGCAAAGATAGGAGAGAAATAGGGTTATGAGTATTCTGAACAAATTAATGGATACAATGCGTCTCACAGAGAATGATGACGATTACTTCGATGAGGAAGACTACGAAGAAGAAAAACCGGTGATTAAGAAGCGTTCTTTCGGCAAGAGGGACGAAGAGATGGATGATTACCGCCACGAGGAGGAATCTAAGCCGCGTTTTCTGCCACGTTCCTCTAACAATAAGGTAGTGCAGATGCGCCGCAGCATGGAAGTATCTCTGATCAAACCTACTTCCATGGAGGATACGAGAGAGATTTGCGATTACCTGCTGGCTGGAAAAGCTGTTGTTTTAAATATGGAAGGAATCCACATGGAGGTTGCACAGCGTATCATTGATTTTACCTGTGGCGCAACCTATTCGATGGATGGAAATCTCCAGAAGATTTCCAATTACATCTTTATTGCGACACCGTCATCGGTTGAGCTGTCCGGCGACTTTCCCGAACTCTTAGCAGACGGTTCCATGAATGTTTCCGGGATGAATCTCCACTTCTGATACTGATATACTCCCAGGTTCGCTATATATCTGAACCTGGGAGTATTTATTATACAATCGGAAATTTGTGTGATTTCTGATTGTATACAGGCTCTCCGGTAGGAGCACACTTTATATAAGCACTTTCGAACAGGAGTAGAAACACGCGATGCTGCAGGAAAAAGAAGAACAGCTTTTAAAAAAGAGAATGATAGAACTGGCCGGACTCTGTTATCAGCGCGATATACAGACAAGTACCGGCTTTTTGTCGTTAAATGAACAGACGATCTTTCACTCGATCGAGAAGACGCTGCCGCCGGTGCGGACTTGCCTGACGGGTGGCTTTGAGGGCGCAGAGCGCAAACTTCTTTGTTTTTTGGCTTCGTATGATGATGAGGAGTTTGGACTTCCGATTGCCGTGTTGGAGGTCATTCCGGCAAACCTGCGTTACAGTGAGGCGCTGACGCACCGGGATTATCTCGGGGCGCTCATGAACCTGGGGATTGAGCGCAGCTGCATCGGTGATATTCTGATGAAGGAAAATGGCTGCTGCGTCTTCTGCCAGGAAAAGATGGCGGATTATCTCTGCCAGGAACTCACGATGGTGCGCCACACCTCCGTGATCTGCCGCAAGGCGGACGCGACGGAGCCGATCACACCGAAGATGGAGCGCGTGAGTGGAAGCGTTGCATCACCGCGTCTTGACAGTGTGATCGCGATGGTATTTTCATCCTCCCGCACGAAGATACTGCCGCTCATTGAGGGCGAAAAGGTATTTATTGACGGGAAACAGGTGACTTCCCCGGCGGTGCAGCTTAAAGAGGGCGAGATTGTATCTGTGCGCGGCATGGGAAAATTCCGCTTTGCCGGGAGCGGGGGATTGTCGAAAAAGGGACGTCTGTATGTTTATGCGGATAAATATGTGTAAAAAAGAAAGGACTGAAAACAAATGACAGCAGTAAAGAATGAGAAAATGAATCGCGTAACCGTTCACCTGGACGAGAAGCCGATCTATGATATTGTGATGACCGAAGATTTTTCGGCACTTCCGGGTGAAATCGAAAAACTCTCCATTTCAAACCGCCGTCTCTGCATCGTGACGGATTCGAACGTAGAAAAATTATATCTGAATGAGGTAAAAGAACTTCTGGCGCCGTGCTGCAAGACGGTAATTTCGTTCGTATTTCCGGCGGGCGAGGAGCACAAAAACCTCGACACCGTCCGGGATTTATATGAGACCCTGATTTTGAACCATTTTGACCGCAACGATATGCTGGCAGCACTCGGCGGCGGAGTTGTGGGCGATCTCTGCGGATTCGCGGCGGCGACCTATCTGCGCGGCGTTGCCTTCATGCAGATTCCGACGACGCTTCTTTCTCAGGTGGACAGCAGCATTGGCGGCAAGACGGGCGTTGATTTTGACGCGTACAAAAATATGGTTGGCGCGTTTCATATGCCGAAGCTGGTATTTACCAATATCAATACGCTTCAGACGCTTCCGGACAACCAGTTTTCCGCCGGTATGGGCGAGGTTATCAAACATGGTCTGATCAAGGATGCGGCATATTATGAGTGGCTGCTTGAAAATGCGGCAGATATCTGGGCGCGAAAGCCGGAGGCACTCCGCAAGACAGTGACCTGGAGCAATGAGATCAAGCGTGCTGTGGTAGAGAAGGATCCGACCGAAAAAGGCGACCGTATGCTTTTAAACTTTGGTCATACGCTGGGACACGCGATCGAGAAGCTGAAAAACTTTGAACTTCTGCACGGTGAATGCGTGGCACTCGGCGCTCTGGCAGCGATGAAGCTGTCGGAAAACCGCGGCATGATCAAACCGGAGGAAACAAACCGCTTCAAAGAAGCACTGGGAGAATTCCATATCGGTACGCAGGTATCCGGGCTTGAGAAAGATGCGATTGTGGCAGCGTCCAAGAACGACAAGAAGATGGATTCCGGCATCATCAAATTTATTCTTATTCATTCCATCGGCGACGCCTACGTGGATCGCACGGTAACCGAGGACGAGATGAAACAGGCACTCGATCAGGTGCTGGTATAATAGCAGGAAAGGAATCAGGTGCATGAACACGAAATTACGACAGTTCTTTATCTTTTTTATCGGGTTGGGAGTCAGCATCGGACTGGATCAGTTTACAAAACATCTGGCAGTTGTCCATCTGAAAGGGCAGAAGCCATTTGTGCTCATTAAGGGTGTGTTTGAATTTTATTATTCTGAAAACCGCGGCGCTGCTTTTGGAATGCTGCAGGGACGGCAGGGATTCTTCTTCCTGATTGCAGCGGCAGTCATTCTGGCAGTGTTGTGGGCGGTTTACCGGATGCCGGCAGGGAAACGGTATCTGCCGCTGATGTGCAGCTTGTTTCTGCTCGTATCAGGCGCAGTTGGCAATATGATCGACCGTCTGACACAGAAATATGTGGTGGATTTCCTGTATTTTAAGTTGATTGATTTCCCGATTTTTAATGTGGCAGACTGCTATGTGGTGATCGCGACTTTCTCGCTGATCCTTCTGTTTTTCTTCTTCTATTCGGATGAGGAACTGGAATTTCTTTCTTTTAAAGGTGCGAAAAAGGAGTCGGGGCGATGATGCAGGAATATCTGGTTCCAGAAGAGGCGGCTGGAACCCGCATCGATAAATTTCTGGCGGACGCCTGCCCGGATCTGTCACGTTCCTTTTTGCAGAAGCTTCTGAAAGAGAGCAGCGTGACAGCAGACGGAAAAGCGGTTAAAAGCAGTTTCAAGGTAAATGGCGGGGAAACTATCGCCTTTGAAGTTCCAAAACCGCAGGAGGCGGCGATCGAGGCGGAAAATATCCCGTTGGACATTTTGTATGAAGATTCGGATATAATTTTAGTCAATAAGCCGAAGGGGATGGTTGTCCATCCGGCGGCAGGGCATTATACGGGGACTCTGGTCAATGCTCTGATGTACCATTGCAAGGATCAGCTCTCCGGCATCAACGGAGTCATGCGCCCTGGGATCGTCCACCGGATCGATATGAACACGACCGGTGTGCTGGTGGTGTGCAAGAATGATTTCGCCCACAATTCACTTGCAGAACAGCTCAAGGTGCATTCGATCACCCGCGTGTATTATGCCATCGTATTTGGCAATCTGCGCGAGGATGAGGGCACTGTCCATGCACCGATCGGGCGTCATCCGACGGATCGCAAGAAAATGAGCATCCACTCCAAACAGGGGCGCGATGCGATCACGCATTACCGCGTACGGGAACGCTTCGGGGCGTATACATTTATCGAGTGCCGCCTGGAGACGGGACGCACACACCAGATCCGCGTCCATATGGCAAGCATCGGTCATCCGCTTCTGGGCGATGAGGTGTACGGTCCGGCGCGGCAGCCATTTTCACTGGAAGGGCAGACCCTGCATGCGGGAGTCTTAGGCTTTATCCATCCGCGGACCGGAGAGTATGTGGAGTTTTCTGCGCCGCTGCCAGCGTATTTTGAAGAACTGCTGGAGAAGCTGCGGAAAAAAGCTGGAAAGTAAAAGTAACGTGAATAGTAAGATCGTTCTGATTCGTATACACATTCTTTTCAGATAGTTTATTTCTGTATCGCTAAGAAATACCTTTTATTCCGAATAAATGATGACTTTTCAGATAGCTTGTGTTATAATAAAGGCAGAACTTGAAAGGAGTTGAGGGAGACATGAAAAAAAATTTAGTAATTACAATCGGTCGCGAATGCGGCAGCTCCGGAAGAGCGATTGGACGAAAACTGGCGGAATCATTGGGAATCAAGTGCTATGATAAAGAGCTTCTTGCACTGGCAGCGAAGAACAGCGGTCTCTGTGAAGAGCTTTTTAAGACGCATGATGAGAAACCAACCAACAGCTTCTTATATTCACTGGTAATGGACACCTATTCGATGGGTTATAATACATCGGCTTATATGGATATGCCGATCAACCACAAGATTTTTCTGGCACAGTTTGACACGATCAAGAAACTGGCAGATGAAGAATCCTGTGTCATTGTAGGACGGTGCGCGGACTATGCGCTGGCAGATTATCCGAACGTAGTGTCTGTTTTCATCTGTGCAGATGAGGAAGTGAAGATTCAGGAATTGATGAAACGTCACAATATTACCCGCGATAAGGCAAAAGATGTGATGATCAAGACCGATAAGCAGCGTTCTGGTTATTATAACTATTATTCCAGCAAACGCTGGGGCAGCTCCAAGAGCTATAACCTCTGCATCAACAGCAGTGTCGTAGGCGTCGACGGTGCCGTAGAAATTATTAAGGAATTCGCCAAAAAGAAACAAGAATTTCTTAAGGTAAACGAGAACGCATAAAAGTATAATTAAAACCGGTGTGTTTGAATTTTTGGTAAAGAATCAGAAAGGACGCACCGGTTTTTTGCGCCTGGATGCTTTGAAGATGAGATTGCGTTGGGGTATAAAAACAAAATAGTTACTTGAGATTTTGAATGTAGATACATGAAGAAAATGATGATGAAAGAAAGTCATTCTTATATAATCCGAACGGCGCTCATGGCGGCATCGGGTATTTTATTGTGCGGGATTGCCGAAGCAGTGCGCCCGGAGGTGGATTTATCAGTCGGTGTGTCTGCTGATAAAGTTGTGATTGCAGATGGGATTTTAGACCAGGAGACACAAAATGATACAGACGAATCCTTCTGCGACCGTCTGATGAAGAAAATGGTACACCCGATTCACATGGCATCCCGGTTTTTAAATGGTCTGGGGGCAGACTCGGAAGAATATGTTCCGTCGGAAACGGAGTATAACCTGATGGCGCTCCGGACGGAAGAGAGCGCTGTTGATCTGTCTGATCCATTGGCGGCATTTGAGTCTCTTCCATGGTATAAACTTGCAAAACGATTCCGGAGTATGGGGACAGAAGATACCTGGGGCGCGAAGATGTACGAAGCGCTTGGAACGCGGGATGCACAGTGGATATCGGAGATCTACGGGTGGATCCAGACGACACCGCTTACAGCTTCCCAGAAAATGGGGCTGCCAGCTGCGCAGGTACTTGGCAGCTATGATCCCTCCAATCCAGAGCATAACGCGCAGGACCCGGCGAGCTGGGTAGTTCCAACTTGGAAAAATATCCGTTTCCAGATATGCGACGGAGACGGAAAGCCGACGTCCCTGGCATCCAATGCGACCGATATTTTGTCCATGGCAAATGTATATACATATAGCCTGGACTGGAAAAATACAGACCTGTTCAATACCTATATCAATCAGCTCTGGACCAGTTCCCACCAGTACCACGTGAGCATTAGCAATGTGTATTACTGTGAGGGCTGTACAGAACTGCCGGACGAGCCGGCGACAGAGGGAACAGCAGATGACAATGTGGAGAGCGGCAGTGCAGCAGGAGAGGCATCCTCGGAGGCTTTAGATGCCCAGGGCGCAGGAGACAGTCAGACAGCGGTAGAGGAGCCGTTAACGGAGAGCGAGGCGGCATCCACAGCAAATAATTATGTCAAACCGGCACAGGGACCGGGGGCTTCCACACAGGAGCAGGCAGCCGAATCAAAAGCGGCTGCGTCCCCGTCAGAGGCGACGCTCAGTGCGGAGAGTGCTGCGGCAGTTACATTAAATGAAAACGGAAAATATTGCCCGGGACATGTTGATCTGACCATTACCGTTAAGACAACCGGTCTGAAAGAGAAGCATAATCTGTTTGCACTCGATGGAACGGGAAATCAGGCTGTCGGGAACTGGCAGGGTTGGACGGAAGAAAAACAGACAGCCGCCCAGACACTCGCTGCTCAGGATTGGCAGGAAATGTACGGGCTTGTCAGTTCAGAGTTTGCACTCGGGAATCCGCTGACACCGGCAGAAATTGCGTCTTACCTGGATTTACTTCCAGAGGATTTATCACCGGAGCGGCGTGCCGTTATCACATGCGCGCTTAATTCCGTTGGCAAGATTCCATATTACTATGGAGGAAAACCGAGTACAGCAGGACTTTCCGGCAATCATTTTGCCAGCGTGACAAGCCCGGATTACAAGGGACGGATTTTGTCAGGGCTTGACTGTTCTGGATGGGTCAACTGGGTATACTGGACCGCGCTTGGCAATAGAATGGGTGCCGCCAGCACCTACGAGATTGTGCGGACAGGACGGGCGATCAACAGCGCAGAGCTTCAGCCGGGCGACTTGCTTGTCCAGCTTGGCGGTAATTCGCACGTTGTAATGTTTTTAGGCTGGAACGCAGACGGAACCATACTGGGCGTACATGAATCCGGCAGTGCAAGCAATGTAACGGTCGGAAAGGTCCATACGGTCTGGCCGTATTACCGGGCGTTTTTGGATTAAGAAGTGAATAAAGAATAAAATGAATATGAATTAGTCATAAGGGATTTTGAGCTGGATGGATGTTGCCTTTGTTTTTTGCTGGAGTGTTTGCTGGTAAATGGCAAAGGCGGCATCCATCCATTTTGTGTTTAGGTTTGTTTTTATACTGAAATACGATATTGAATAATTCGTAAAATGATTTATTTACAAATAGAGGGAAACATGGTATGATAGGAAGATGGATAAAACTATTCGTGAAAGCCTACTTTATCGAATAGTTGAAAAAGAAAAATACGGTATATTAGGCAAACTGTTTTTAGTCTGCTTAATATACCGTATTTGATATTTATAGGATGCATTTCATCCTCTTAACGAACTGTCATAAAGAAAATGACTCCCGCCATAGCTACACAAGCAATTCCCCATTTTAGGAAACGCCATAGGGGAATTAATATGTCACCCAACACTATAACTCCGGGAAGTCTCTGCCCGCCGCCTGGCAATTCCTTTTTGTCCTCTGGGACTGGTGGCAATCCCATAGGTGTTTCTTCGTAGAATATAGGCTTCTTGTTTCTTCCTGGTTTAACGTGAATAATCATATCATTTCCCCCTTGTGCGTCTTATTGCTCCATGTCTTGTGCTATCAAGTCTTTGATATATCCGCTTAATTTCTTATATCCTTTAGATTCCATGTGTTCTAGTATTGCTGGATAGTCTTCTTCACGAATATAGACTTTGACGGTTTTGTACGTTTCTTTGTTGTATTCTCTAATATAACTGTTTTTATTCATTATATAGTCCTATATACAAAACCGACATATATAGTCCTATATTTTTGGTATATATGCCTATATACATATAGTCCTATATATGCTACTATATAGTTACAAGATAAATAAAGATTTCTTACACAGTAGCAACAAGAACGAATTTTTCGTAGTAGTGAGAACCGTGCAAGATACCATCTTTATTTTATCAGAAAATGGCTCAAATGCCAAGTGTCAGCGATAGTTATTAGCCGCGCTTTTGCAGGCGGTGTGATAATCGGGCGAGTCGATGTAAACTCCTTGCCCGGCTCTTTGAAAACAAAATAATCTCATGAAAGGAGAAATGGAAATATGAGTAAATTAGTGGGTTTCCGTCGCTTCTCTTCTAAGAAGAACGGCAAAGATTACTGCGTTGCGGAGGTTGTCTCTCCATTCAGTCAGCGCGAACTTTCAAACGGTTGTTGCGGTCAGAAAACCGAACAAATTTTCATGCCGGAGGAACAGTATAATTTACTGAAAGAATCTGACCTCGGAAAAGAAATTCAGCTTGAATATGAGCTTTCCGGCGGTCTCGCTTATTTAGTCAATGTGACTGTTAAGCATTAATGGATGCTGTGGCAGTTAAAGACTTTACTGGTTTTCTACTTGCTAAAGTGGCAAGCGATGAGGACACAGAAAGTTTCGAAGAATGGGCGGCGGATGATGAGAACACAGAGGACTCTGAACCGTATGCTGAAATTGGTTACTCGGAACAAGTAGAGAACGTTAGTTCTCTACTTACGATTGACATATTTACACAAGGAATCATAGCGGGGCTTGTAATGGGCTTGATTCTGTGGAGGAAATTTCAATGAATTTGAATGAAGTAGTTGAATTGTATGCGGTCGGTGTCGGCTGTGGTATTCTGCTTTCGCTTCTCCCCTTTGTGGTCGGCTCGGTTGCCGGACTCGCTTTTGATATTATGAGGAAAGGGGGGTTTTAGAATGGAAGCTGTAACAACTGCATTAACAACGGGTGTGACTTCTATCGCAACCGAAGCGATGAGCGCTGTAGGCGCTGTAGTTCCTGCCGCTCTTCCGATTGCTGGCGCGGTTATCGTTGTTGGTATCGGTCTGCGTGTGTTCAAAAAAGTAACTGGCAGATAGTGCTATCTTCTTTTATGGGGCGGTTTTATACCGCTCCTTTTTTAATGGAAAGGGGGAACTTATGTTCAAAAGGTATAAAGCCGCAAAACGCGTTCTTGCTCTCCTGCTCTGCGGGTGTCTGGTGTTCGGGTCGGTCAATCAAGCGCGGTTTAAGTCTTATGCAATCGTAACTGAAATTATCGCGGGCGGTGCTGCTATCGCTGGCGGTCTGGCGATCGGCTATCTGCTTCATATGCTCGGTGTTACGGCGGTGGATAAAGCAGTTTATAAGAGTAAAGAAACGGTCATTGACTGGGCAAACGAACAAGTTGCAAAGTATAAGAAATGGAACGCGGCGAACAAGGATGCTTATAAATCGGATGATTTAGATAAGGAGTTTGGCGCTTGGACTACGAAATTAAAACAGGGAACGCTTGATAAATCATCAGCGATATGGCGCGACTTTAAAAGTTGGGTTCATAAGGGGATTTATAATTCTAAAGTTGCAAGTGATTCTTTTGTAACTCCAGACCATTACACGATAAACGCTTGGTCGAAGCCTTATATTTTTGGCGATACTAATATTGTCTCCGCTATGGGATGTAGTAATTATCTTGTTTGTGTGTATACGGTGGACCATTCGCCGCGTAATAGATGCGTGGTAGTGTCTGACAAGCCTGCCACTGCTATTGTAAACGGCAAACAGATACAAATGAAATCTACGACTGAAAATGTATATTCTGCGAATAATAAGCGAATTTATAAGACATTTTACTGTCTGGAGTGTTATTCACTGTTCCCGTCTAACTCACAGAGTGTATCTGCTGACATGGAAAATTATCTTGGTTCTGGTCGTTGGGGCGATGTTACTGCGGCTGCGCAGGCTTATGAATATGCGCTTGTGGGGGGATTGTTTGATTCGGCAAAAGATACATCGTATGGCTATACGGGCGGAATATCTGATGTATACAATAAGTCAAATGTTCTTGATAACGTGGATATTGTCGGCGGTGTAGATGCTCCGACTGCGGTCGGCGCGGTGTCCGTTCCTATTGCCTGGCCTGTAAATGAAGATACGCTTGTCGATACGTTGGGCGGTGTGCGGGACGGTTCTATTCCGTGGGACAAAACACTTTCAAATGTAGGTACTGCCGCGGTCGATGTGGCAAAAGACGGAACGTATGTAATCGGAAATGAAGGCGTTACAAAAGTCAAGTACGTTTATGCAAAAGATAAAGCGGACGCAAAAGATGAGCAAATTACTGTGCCGGATGTAGTCGCGCCGTCTGCAAATCTCGGTGCGTATACAATAGCGGGACTAGAAAAAATGTTCCCGTTCTGTCTGCCGTTCGACTTGATAGACTTTATCAAAGTTTTAGATGCTCCAGCAGAAGCGCCTAAATTCACGATACCGTTTAAATACCCGACGCGTAGCGGAACAGCAACGTATGATATTGTTATAGATTTATCAAGCTTCAATTCGGTTGCTGAACTGCTCCGTGATATGGAATGTTTAGCGTTTATCGTTGGGTTGATAATGATAACGCGTTCAAGGATGATAAGGGGGTAAATGTATGCTTTCATGGTTCTATGAATTAATTACTGCTTTTGCATCGGTTTTGACTAGCGTCCTGCCGCTCTCTCCATTTCAGCAGTATATTAAGGCATTTGCCGGACTGCCTTATCTGGGGGTTCTTAACTGGTTCATCCCGATAGGTGCATTTGTGAAGATTGGTGCGGCATGGCTGGGTGTGATCGCCCTCTTCTATCTCTATTCTATCGCTATGCGCTGGGTTAAAGTGATTGGAGACTAACATATATGATATATCTTTATTCTGGTACACCGGGGAGCGGCAAATCTTTGCACGTTGCTCGTGTAATACGAAACACGCTTTTACTGAATAAACCCGTCCTTGCAAATATTCCCATCAATACAGACCGGATTCGGCATCCGGAGCGCTTCATATACGTTCCGGATGCGCGGCTTCGTCCGTCTGCACTGGTGGAATACAGTCAGAAGCATTTTGAAGGGAAAACGGTCAAGGAGGGGGAAATTCTGTTGATTATCGACGAAGCGCAACGGTTGTTTAATGCCCGCGATTGGTCGAAATCTGACCGCGCCGCATGGAATGAGTTCTTCCAGCTTCATAGGCATTTCGGATATGATATAATTCTGGTTGCGCAGTTTGACCGGATGTTAGATAGGCAAGTGCGTTCTGTGGTCGAGTATGAGCAGATCCACAGAAAGGTGTCAAATTACGGTTGGCGCGGCTGGCTTCTCTGTGCGTTGATGGTCGCTCCTGCTCTCTTCGTCTCGGTCAAAATGTGGTACCCGATGCGGGAACGTGTAGGGAGTGAGTTCTTCCGCTATTCGAAGCGGTTGGGACGTATGTATGACACGTTTATGACATTCCCGGCGGTCGAGGACTCCGGGGAAACTGGCGGGGTATCCGTCTAAGAGGGCGGGGCTGGGGGTCCCTGCCCTCTTGGGCGGGTGCCCTGCTTGCTTCCCTCTTCTATCGGTTCGGTATGGTGGCTGTCAAGGGGCGCGGAGCGTACACTTTACCCCTTTACAGTCACAAACTAGGCTTTCCCACTCCCCCACTATGGCGGCGGGGTGTCCGGGCGGGCGCAGTCTGTCTGGACACCCTTAATTGCTCATAGATTCCGTGGTGGTCGGGAATACCCTGACGGTCACTCTCCTGCGGCTGGGTGGGAAGTTTGGGGCTAGTATTACCCCAAACTTCTGTAACAATCCCCACAAACCCTTATAAATCAAGGCTTTCCAGTATGTTACAGCAATTTGTAACATTTGTAACATGTAACAAAATGAAACGGGGGCGGTAAAAATGGCTGAAAAGGACACAATGACAAGGAAATGGCAGATAACAATTAATAACCCCAAGGACAAGGGAATGACGCACGAATACATAGCTCAAAAAGTCGGGGAAATGAAAAATGTGATTTACTGGTGTATGGCGGATGAGATCGGCGAAGAGGGAACGTATCACACGCATATCTATCTGGCTGGGAAAAATGGTATTCGCTTTAGCACGATAAAGAAACGCTTTGACGGCGGTCATTTTGAAATGGCAAAGGGGACAAGCCAGCAGAATAAGGAATATGTCAGTAAGACGGGAAAGTGGTTAAATGATAGGAAACATGAAACCTGTGTAGATGGTACGTTTGAAGAGTTCGGAGAATGCCCGGTTGAGCGTCAAGGATGCCGGAACGACTTAACGGACCTCTATGCAATGATAAAGGACGGAATGAGTAACTATGAAATCATGGAACAGAATCCAGCATTTATGCTGAATCTGGATAAGATAGAGAAGGCTAGACAAGTGGTTAATGAAGAAAGATATAAACATGAATTTAGAAAACTAGACGTAACATACATTTACGGAACTACGGGCGCAGGCAAGACGCGGTCAGTAATGGAACGGTACGGTTATGAATCAGTGTTTCGGGTCACTGATTACCTGCATCCGTTTGATAACTATAAAGGTCAGGACGTTATTATTTTTGAGGAGTTCCGTTCTAGCGTTCGAATCGGGGATATGCTGAACTTTTTAGACGGTTATCCTCTGGAATTGCCTTGCCGCTATTCCAATAAAGTCGCTTGCTATACCAAGGTTTATGTGATTACCAATATTCCTCTTGCAGAACAGTATACACAGCTCCAGCGGGAACAGCCGGAAACATGGTGCGCTCTTCTGCGGCGATTTCATCACGTGATCCATTATACCGCGCATGATATTTTAAAACATAACATTCGTTTTGTTGGCGATGGCTTTGTTGAGTTATTGGATGATGAAAACCAGCCATTCGATAAGGTTAAAATCTCTTCTATTGCTGGATAGGGAAAATTGTGTTAGAATGATAAACACTAGAAACTATTCGTAAAAGTAAGCTAAAATGTAATAGTTGGATAAATTTCAACTAGTTCGATAAAGTAAACTTTCACGGAACAGTTCCGAAACCCGCGCGCTCCCTTAGGCGGAAAACGAATGGTCGCGCGCCGGAACTGCCGCTTCGTCTCCGCCTACTCTTTCGTGAAAGTGGGACTTTATCGAATAGTTTGAAATGTAAATATGCGTATGCACTTAATTTATTTGCTAAACTATTCATTCGTTATATTTGAAAGGATGTTCTCATGAAACTTCAACGTCTTCTAAGTTTAACCCGCCAGGCGGTTGATGACTATCGTCTGATTCAATCTGGCGATAAAATAGCTATCGGTATTTCTGGCGGTAAAGACAGCCTGACACTTTTATATGCTTTACAGGGGCTTCGCCGGTTTTACCCGGAACCATTTGAACTTTGTGCTATTACAGTTGATCTGGGCTTTCAGGCACTTTCTCCGGAGGTTTCGAACCGGTTGTCGCCGACGCTTTCATCGGATGCGGCTGCATTTGATTTAAAACCGGTTCAGGAGCTTTGTGATGAATTAAACGTGCCCTACACGGTCGTTCCGACGGAAATCGGCAAGATTCTCTTTGAAACCCGTCAGGAATCCAATCCATGTGCGCTCTGTGCCAAGATGCGAAAAGGGGCTTTAAATGAAGCGGCTCTGAAACTTGGCTGTAATAAAATCGCCTATGCACATCACCGTGACGATCTGATCGAAACCATGCTTTTATCCTTGATTTATGAGGGGCGTTTCTATTCCTTCTCGCCGAAAACCCATTTGGACAAAACGGGATTGACGCTGATCCGCCCGCTGATATATGTCCAGGAAGCCGATGTGATCGGATTTAAAAACAAATATCATCTTCCTGTCTGTAAAAATCCATGTCCCGTAGATGGAAAAACAAAACGCGAGTATGTGAAACAATTAACAAGGAAACTCAACCATGATTCACCGGGGGTAAAGGATCGCTTTTTCCATGCGATTATTGATGGAAACAATCCCGGATGGCCGGAACGGACCGATCGACACCTGAAAAATTTGATACATTCGGACCTTTCATCATCACCAAAGGAGGAATTGTGATATGGCTGCACTCTCCTACCACGAACAGGAAGACATCGAAAACACAAAACGAATCCGAGGCATTCTGAAAGAGCTGCCACCGTTCTGTACCGATTTCTTCCGCGGCATTGAACCTCGTACATCAGCGCGTACCCGGCTTGCGTATGCCTATGATTTAAAGACATTTTTTGATTTTCTGAAACAAGCAAATCCAGAGCTCAAATCAAAGAAGCTGCGCGATTTGCCGCTCTCTCTTCTGGATGAAATCAAATTGATGGATCTGGAAGAATATATGGAGTATCTGAAATGTTATTCGACCGAAAAACGAGAGGATCTGATGAATACAGAGCGGGGTATCATGCGGAAAGTCTCGACGGTTAAGAGCTTTTACAACTACTTTTACCGGACCGAGCGGATTCAGAATAACCCCGCTTCTCTTCTGCAGCTTCCCAAGATTCATGAAAAAGAAATTATACGCCTCGATGTTGACGAGGTGGCGCGTTTCCTGGATGAGGTTGAGGATGGCGAATGTCTGACCGAAAAACAGAAAGCCTACCATGCAAAGACCAAGCTGCGAGATCTGGCGATGATGACGCTTCTGCTTGGTACGGGGCTTCGTGTATCAGAATGTGTCGGACTGAATATCAACGATGTTGATTTCCGAAACGGTGGTCTTAGGATTCATCGAAAAGGCGGAAAGGAAGTCATCGTATATTTTGGTGCCGAGGTAGAATATGCGCTTCAGGACTATCTCAGCGAGCGTGAACATATTGTCCCAGAGGAAGGCAGCGAAGAAGCACTCTTCCTCTCCATGCAGCGTAAGCGCATTAACGTACGCAGCGTGGAAAAAATGGTCAAAAAATACGCACAGCTCGTCATACCGCTAAAAAAGATCACACCACATAAACTCCGCAGCACCTACGGCACGAATCTGTACCGTGAAACCGGCGATATTTACCTCGTCGCAGATGTTTTGGGACACAGTGATGTCAATACGACGAAGAAGCATTATGCGGCGCTGGAGGATGAACGGCGGCGAAGCGCAAGGAATAAGGTGCAGCTGAGAGAAAAAGAGTAAAGGGCAAAAAAGGCAAAAAGTAAAAAAAATTTTTAGGTAAAAAAGGCTAATTTCGTACTTTATTTCCGTGTAAAGTGAAAATAGTATTTTGCTAAAATAAAGTTCAAAATTCATATTTGCCAAGAAAACCGATGACCTCGACTGCTTATAGTCTATGCTATCGGTTTTCCTAGTTCAAGCACTCTCACTCTGCTTCATCTGTGTCTCAATAACTTCGTCTAAGTTGGCTGCTGTAGTTTGTTCACTCATAGCCTTCTGCCTCTAATAATAAACACTGCAAAGGTTTAAAATATCCTGCAACAGATCATACTCCATCTTTGCCTTATCATTCATTTGATAATTTATCAGAGCCTTTTGCGAGTACATCGCATCTACGCTTTGCGTTTTCGTTGAAAATTCCATCAAAGTATCCGGGCCAATGCCCAAACTGGTAAAAATTTTATTCAAATGCTTATCGAATGAGCTTTTACTATCTATCTCGCCATTTAAAATTTTATCTAAAGTAGGTCGAGAATTTTCTGCCTTTTTGCAGAACGATACCTTAGAGAATCCATTGCCACTGATGTAGTCCTTTAATTTTATTCCTGTCAGTTTTCTCATTTCAAAAAGTTCATCAAAACGCACTCTCTATCTCTCCCAGTAACAAATTGTCAATAGTTTTTTAATCACTTTTCTTAAAAATGCAAAAAATAGAACGTATAGTAAACGCTATGGTGCGTTGACAACGTATAGATTATTTCCATACGATCTATCTCTCATTTCGTAAACGCTCCATAGCAAGTACCTTGCCAGCCCAAAGTGCTGCAACATGGTTTTGCAAGCAATAATCTGCAACGTTCGCTCCTCCAGTATTCACCTGTAATCTCCATACCGCCATCTTCTCATCTCCCCGCTTTCTTCTTTAGGACAATAAGCGGGAATCCTCGGCAATTCAATTACCGAGATGAAAGCGCAGGAGTGTGCATATCTGCACAATGCAAATAGTATAATAATTCTCATCCTTTGATAGTAATGCCGTAACCGGCATACAATAAAAGCGAAAATATGTTCGAATAATAATTGTGTATTACACTTCAATATGATATACTATATGTATGAAAGGAAATCTGATACATTATAGAACTTGCGTGTGTAATATTAACTACCATATGGTTTGGCCGGTGAAATACAGACGGAAGATATTAACCCCAGAAGTTGAGAAATACCTACAGGAACTCGTGCAGCAGATAGCTGACGATAAAGGTTTTACCGTTCATTTATTTGAATGTGGTGAAGGTGATCATGTTCACTGTTTTGTATCAGCTCCACCAAAGCTGTCAATAACAGCCATTATCAAGTATCTGAAGGGGATCACAGGCAGAAAATTATTCGAACGTTTTCCGGAAATAAGAAACCAGTTGTGGAAGGGAGAACTGTGGAACCATTCCTATTATGTGGAAACGATCGGATCCGTATCTGAGGAAAATATTCGCCGTTATATTGAACATCAGAGCAAGTCGTATTAATTCAATGTGAATTGTAAATATTCATATGCATGGCTGTCTGAAGGGGGAGGAGAATGCTGTTGTCGCACAGAACATCGGTTAATATCCGGCCGGAATATTCTAATATGATAGGGCATATGTGTTACGCTGCTTCCAAGCTCTGGAATGTCTGCAACTATGAACGCCGTCGATATAAAGAATTGGGGCTGGAGAAGTATCCTGACTGGTATTATCAGAAGAAAGCGCATAAAGGAGATCTGTGGTATAGACAGCTTCCGTCCCAGACAGCGCAGGAGACCTGCAAGCAGCTGGATAAAGCCTGGAAATCATTTTATGCCCTTAAAAAGACCGGCGGGATCAAAGCGCCAAATCCTCCGCGATTTAAACAGGACAATATACCGATCACTTACATGCAGATGGGAATCCGGCACGAGAAGGGTTCCGACCAATTACGGCTGTCTCTGTCAAAGGATCTGAAAAGCTATATGGAAGAAACTTACGGGATTCATGAAAAATTTCTATATCTTGAAAATAAGATTTTCAGGAACATGGATCACATAAAACAGCTGCGGATCTATCCACCGGAAGATGGAAAATGTGACCTTATCGTTATCTATGAGGTCAAAGAGCCAGAACCGCTTTCCCTGAATGGCCATTATTTATCAATTGATCTTGGAATTCATAATCTGATGACCTGTTATGATTCCGGAAATGGAAGGAGTTTTATTCTAGGAAGAAAATATCTTTCGCTGGAAAGATACTTTCACAAAGAAATCAGCAGGGTTCAATCAATATGGTATGCACAGCAGGTGGAAAACGGCATAAAATATCCCCGATCATCGAAACACATCAAAAGGATTTATCGGAAAAAACAGAACGCAGTAAAGGATTACTTTCATAAGGTGACAAGATGGCTTGCAGAATACTGTAGAAAAGAAGGGATAAGCTGTGTAGTCATAGGAGATATCAGAAATATCCGTAAAGGAAAAGATATAGGGCACAAGACAAACCAGAAGTTTCACGGACTGCCGTATAATAAACTCTACATCATGCTGGAATATAAACTGAAACTGTATGGAATATCACTGACAAAACGGGAAGAAAGCTATACCAGCCAGTGCAGCCCGTTTTCACCAGAAATATCAAAAAGATATGCAGAAGCATCAAACAGAAAAGAGCGGGGCATGTATATAACGGATGGAGTAAGATATAATGCGGATGCAGTAGGAGCATTTAATATCCTGCGTAAATATCTTTCCGTATCCGGAAAACAGAAAGAACTGTCCGTAACCGGACTAAAGAATCCAGAAATAATAAAAGTAGCTGTATAGCCGAAAGGTAAGCAGTAGTGGTGTCATGGACGCACCCTGAAAAAAGGCGGTATCCCGCCAGATTTCAGATGCTCTGGTAACTTAGTTACCGAGTAGTTCATTGCTTATCCACCTTCCGCTTCGGGAACCATCCTTTTGCCACTCTTTTTTCCTGTTCTTTCAGTTCCTTAATGCTCCAAAAGCAACTGACGCCTAAAACACCCAGGGAAACCGACCAAAGTATTTCCTGCATTCTTACGGATAGAATCATACACAAAATGCCCACCAGCAAAAATACCGGCCAACAGCGGCTTCCAAAGTAATAC
>QWCV01000226.1_pt1 | contig 151492 bp, 152 predicted proteins | sample 1972621 | NCBI WGS metagenome assembly QWCV01 (sample SAMN09866699, study PRJNA288562) | Human gut metagenome isolate pre2_stool, whole genome shotgun sequencing... | isolation source: gut | host: Homo sapiens | place: USA: California | reverse complement strand
GATTGATGGTTTAGCGACATTAGTAAAAGAACAGTTCCGTTTGGACCCATTTCAAAAGAACGTCCTGTTTCTTTTCTGCGGCTGCCGCACAGACCGCTTTAAAGGCTTGGTATGGGAAGGTGATGGGTTCTGTCTGCTCTATAAAAGGATTGAAGCTGGGCGCCTCCGGTGGCCGAGAAGCCAGGAAGAAGCCGCCAGGATCTCGCAGGAAGAGCTCCATCTTCTCTTGACTGGGATGACAATACTGGAACGTTCTTCCATCCGGAACTGTAATTGTACAGAAGTTTGCTGATCTGCTATGCAGAACCGATTGTTTCTGTTATACTATCCCTTAGCGAACGGAAGGGAGGGATGACCGGTGGCACTTTCATTTACAGAACAGGAACTTGCGGACCTTGATAAACAAACATTGATCAAAATGCTCGTGGCGGCCACCGAGTCCAACCAGAAACTTTCTGAGGCAGCCCGGCAGCTTCAGAAAAGTGTGAACCTTCTGACAGAAGAAGTTGTAAATCTGCGCCAGCAGCGGTTCGGACGTTCTTCGGAGAAAGGACTGACCAACAGGGAAGATGGGTGCAGCCAGCTTTGCTTCGCTTTCAATGAAGCAGAGGTAACGGTAGATCTGACTCCTGCATTTGAGGAACCGGAGTTGGAAGAGATCTTCCCCAAACCATACAAACGCGGGAAAAAGAGAATCGGAAAACGTCAGGAAGAGATTAAAAATGTTCCGGTGACGGTGGTTACCCATAGGCTCTCTGAGGAAGAACTGTGTGCCGCTTTCCCAGACGGCCGGTTCAAAAAACTTCCGGATGAAGTATATAAACGTCTGGAATTCCATCCGGCAAGCTTCGAAGTGATTGAACATCATGTGGAAGTATATGTAAGTGCGGATGGAGGAAGCTTTGTACGCGCTGAGCGCCCCGCAGATCTGTTCCGAAACAGCCTGGCTACCGCCTCTCTCGTTGCCGGTATTTATAACCTAAAGTATGTGAACGCGCAGCCGATTGAACGCCTCTCCAAAGAGTTCGAGCGCAGCGAAGTATTTCTGCCAACGCAGACACTCTGCCGCTGGGCGGTTATGGGAGCGGAACGATACCTGAGCCGTGTATACGAGTGCATGAAGCAGAAGCTTTCTGATTACCATGTGATGCACGCAGATGAGACGGTAGTGGAAGTACGCAGGGATGGCCGGCCGGCAGGGACGGAGAGCCGGATGTGGGTGTATCGTTCCGGTGAACTGGAGCCCAACCCAGTGATCCTTTATGAATACCAGAAGACCCGGAAAAAGGAGCATGCCCGGGAGTTTCTGAAAGGCTTCAGCGGGATCTGTGTGACAGATGGTTATCAGGTATATCATTCCATCGCAGATGAACGGGAGGATCTGACGATTGCCGGCTGCTGGTCTCACGCCCGGCGTGGATTTGCCGATGTGGTAAAAGCTGCTGGAAAAAAGGATGTGGGTATCCGGCAGTCGGTTGCTTATAAAAGCCTGCAGCTAATACAGACCATGAGTCGGTATGAAGAAAAATTAGCCAAGATGGAACCCGCTGAGCGTCTGGAAGCACGTATCCACTATGTACTTCCGCTGGCAGATGCTTTTTTTGCGTACCTGAAATCCAAGGAAGGCAGCGTTGCACCGAAATCAGCGACGGGAAAGGCGATCCGATATTGCCTGAACCAGGAAAGATTTCTGCGGGTTTTTCTGACGGACGGTTATGTACCGATGACAAACAATGCTGCGGAACGCAGTATCCGTCCATTTACGGTGGGAAGAAACAACTGGTTTCAGATAGATACAGTCAGCGGAGCCAAAGCCAGCGCAATCGCATACAGTATTGCCGAGACAGCAAAGGCAAACCATCTGAAACCTTATGAGTATTTCCGCTATCTTCTGGAAGAGCTGCCAAGACATGGAGAATTGGAAGAACTTTCTTATGTTGAACAGCTGCTTCCGTGGTCAGAGACATTGCCGGAGTGTTGCTACCAGAAAAAACATCCATCAACGGATTAGGTTTGTTCCTATCTGCCGCCTACAAAAGGCGGCATTAATTTTAGCTGGTACTGACTATGGAGCATTTACGATCAAAATTGAAACTACAACTAGTAAAACACTAATACAACCAAAGGCAAATTTATTAGCAAATTTTTTTAACCTATTTGGCAGGAACTTATCTGAAAGAAATTTAAATTCCGTCGTAAAGGAAAGCACAGTTAATGGTATAGTTAAGGCCATCAATGCCACTAACAACATTCTAATAACAAACGACTTCATTGAGGATCCTGGAATTCTACTACATACAAAATATACCAAAACCAAACTTGCAGCTGACAACGTAAAATACAAAATAATTCTAATTACATAATTTCTATATGGCACTTTGTAAACATGTTTTGCGATTATATAGAATCTTGAAAATAAATAAATCAAAGACGTTACAAAAGTCCCGATGAGGACCCCATCGATTCCAAGTGGTTTTACAAGCGCAATAGAGATAATGATATTTAACACTGCAGATGTAATAATAATTGGCCGATCATAATGAAACAGCTTGTAGACTATGAATACTTGCGATGGTAATTGTATTAATATGTTTAACATCAAGTTAATACCTAACCAGAGCACTGTTGAAAAGTTTAAAACTAATGCTTGTCCAAAAAACAATGAAATGAACGGTTGTGCCAAAAGAGTAAAGCAAATCAAGCAAAAATTTCCAATAATAAAGTTCACACAGAAGTAGTTATTTGTCATCTTTTGCTGTTCATCTATGCTTTTTCCTGAATAAACATAATTACCAAAGGTTGCCTGTAAGGAAGCTAAGACCTGATTGATTACTGCCGTAAGTTGAGTAGTAATCATTGTATAATTAGACAGGTACCCAGCTAATACCGATCCTCTAAAGGCTGAAATAATTACATTATCTGTACTATAAAAAATTGTTGCGCCTATTCGAGATACAAAAACATCTTTTACATATTGAACAATCTGTGGTTTATATTCCTGTACATATATCTCGTCAACATTGTTGCCTATTCTTCCATATTCTTTATCGCATTTAAAGGAAACTATGATATTAGAAATAATATTTTTAGCTATCTGTAGTATCAGATAAATAATATAATTAGGGGCAGTTAATAAACATATAATTTGTATGCAAGAAATAGAAAAAAACATAATCATATCTACTAAATTAGTAATATATGACTTTTGATTCGCAATAATTAAAGTTCTTTTATATGCCAGAAAATACGTTGATACAGTGCCAGACAAGTTAATATAAAAAAGTATTCTTAAATATCCTATGCTGCATGTAGCATCTGGAATCAGTGTACCTAAAAAAACAGATACCACTAGACCTATTGAAAGAACAATGAAGCCTATAATGTTATAAATTTTTTTGTATAGATACATTAAAGCTGAAACTCTTGCTTTATTTCCATCTGTTAGTGGTTTAAATAAAAAACTGGTGATGGCTACTCCAATACCCATATCAGCTAGATTAAGCATCTGGAGGATATTTGTAAAAACTGAATTATAACCCAGATACGCAACTCCTAGAGAATCAATAAATATTTTTCTAACAATAAATCCTAAAAGTATTTGTAGTACCTGACATAGCAGGGTTACTGTTGAATTAATATACACTGTTTTTGTTCTATCATTCTCTCTCATTATCTAAAACAAACCTTCTTATAACCATGAAGTCATTACGCACATAGTTAATGTCATCATCATAATTTAACTCATCGATTTTATTAATTTCTTGCAAAATCACTTCTAGATTTCGCTCCACACAACTCACAGTCCGGCCTTCCTACTATACACACCGCTGCTCGCGATCTTCACTGCAACTGGGAAATTAATCCCTCATAAATAAATCTCTTGTGTACACCTTATCCCTAACATCATCCAAGCAGCTGTCATAACGGTTCGCTATAATAGCTTGACTCTGTTCCATAAATGCATCCAAATCATTTACTACCTTACTTCCGAAGAAAGTAGAACCGTCTTCAAGTCTTGGTTCGTAGATAATCACAGTTGCACCCTTGGCTTTAATACGTTTCATAACTCCCTGGATACTGCTCTGCCTGAAGTTGTCGCTATTACTCTTCATGGTGAGTCTGTATACACCGACAACAACTTCATGCTCTTTACCGCTATCCCAGCTATCATTCGCTTCATAACCACCAGCAATCTCCAACACACGATCCGCTATAAAATCTTTTCTCGTCCGGTTGCTCTCCACAATCGCTGACATCATGTTCTGAGGAACGTCAGCATAGTTGGCCAGCAGCTGTTTTGTGTCTTTCGGCAAGCAGTAACCGCCGTAACCAAATGACGGGTTGTTGTAATGAGTTCCAATTCGTGGATCAAGGCATACACCGTTGATGATTGCCTGTGTATCAAGTCCTTTCATCTCAGCATAGGTATCTAACTCGTTGAAGTAAGAAACGCGGAGTGCTAAATATGTGTTAGCGAAGAGTTTCACTGCTTCCGCTTCCGTAAATCCCATGAATAATGTGTCGATGTCTTCCTTAATTGCACCTTCTTGGAGTAAGGACGCGAACTCGTGTGCGGCTTTCGTCAATCTTGCGTTCTGGATATCGGTTCCAACTATGATCCGGCTCGGGTAAAGGTTGTCATAGAGAGCCTTCGACTCGCGCAAGAACTCCGGACTAAAGATGATATTGTCACAATGATACTTCTCACGGACTGATGCGGTAAATCCTACCGGAATGGTGGACTTGATTACCATGATTGCATCCGGATTTGACTCGATGACCAGCTTTATAACATCCTCAACAGCTGAGGTGTCAAAGTGGTTTTTCTTCGAATCATAGTTCGTCGGTGCTGCGATGACCACAAATTCTGCGGATGCATAAGCTGATGCTCCGTCAGTTGTAGCGGTGAGGTCTAAGTCTACCTCTTTCAAATACTTTTCAATGTACTCATCCTGGATAGGAGAAATGCGATTATTGATTTTCTCAACTTTCTCCAGAATGATGTCAACTGCTGTTACATGATTATGTTGTGCCAGGAGGGTTGCAATGGATAATCCGACGTAACCTGTTCCCGCTACTGCGATATTTCTGTTCATTAATATTTTCCCCTTAAAGTTTTCTTGTGTGGCTATCCACACCGTTGTTATTACTATTTCCCTACTAAGCGATGTAATCCAACATAGTTGATTGATTATACTTTATAGAACTCTTTATACCATTCAGTAAACTTTCTCAGTCCATCTCTCAGACTTGTGCTCGGCTTGAAGCCAAAGTCACGTTCTAAAGCAGAGGTATCTGCATACGTCACCGGCACATCGCCCGGCTGCATCGGTACTAATTCCTTGTGGGCATCAAAGTCATAATCCGCCGGCAGCACACCTGCACGGATCAATTCCTGCTGCAGGATGTCCAAAAATTCCAAAAGATTCTCCGGATTGCTGTTTCCAATATTATAAACAGCATACGGCGGTATTGGAAGTCCATCCTCACCGTTCTTCTTTTCTGGTGCACCCTTCATCACTCTCATGACACCCTCAACTATATCGTCCACATAGGTAAAGTCGCGCTTACAGTTACCGTAGTTGAATATCTGTATCTTCTCCCCTACCTTAAGCTTATTCGTAAAACCGAAATACGCCATATCAGGTCGACCTGCTGGACCGTATACCGTGAAGAATCGTAATCCGGTTGACGGGATATTGTAGAGTTTGCTATAGGCGTGCGCTAACAATTCATTTGATTTTTTGGTCGCTGCATACAGGGATACCGGATTGTCCACCTTATCATCCGTACTGTATGGCACCTTTTTATTAGAACCATAGACAGAGGATGATGATGCATAAACCAGATGTTGAACACCAGGCGCACCACCATCATAAGAATGACGGCAGGCTTCAAGGATGTTATAAAATCCGATCAAGTTTGATTCGATGTACACGTCAGGATTTGTAATTGAATATCGTACTCCTGCTTGTGCTGCAAGGTTAACCACAACGTCTGGTTTATAATTACTGAAAATAGCATCAATAAAATCTTTATCTGCTATTGAACCTTTAACGAAAGACCAAATAGAATCCGTGTATTGAGAAGACATCTTCTCGATTTCAGATAATCTCCACTCCTTAATTGACACATCATAGTAATCATTAAGATTGTCGATACCAATGATATTGACTGGGGACTGGGTAGATAATAGCTTCAATACAAGATTGGAACCGATGAAACCAGCTGCACCAGTAATAAAAATTGTTTTGTTTTTTAAATTTATGCTTTGCATGATTAGATTCCCTTTCAGGTTAATTATTCTCTTTTCGGATTTGATTTTAAGTCTTCTTTGCCCCTTAGTTGTTAAAGACAAAACCTTTACCCTTTGCTTTCTAACACCACCTGAATCCACTCCACAAAGGACACCTGCGAACTTGTTAATGTAGCATTTTAATAATTAGGCTGATTTACGTCTTTTTTCACGTATCCAATAAATTGGTGATAATACACTGACAATCTTGACAAATCCACAAGCAATTACTCAGCCACCCACGGCTGATGCTCTTTACCCTCTATGATATCTGCAATCCGTTTACATGCATGTCCGTCACCATAAGGATTGCATGCCTTAGCCATTGCATTATAAGCGGATTCATCCTCTAACAGTTCCTTAAAGTTCTTATAGATTACTTCCTCATCAGTGCCAACAAGTCTTAAAGTTCCGGCTTTCACACCTTCTGGTCTTTCGGTTGTGTCTCTCATTACGAGAACCGGACGACCATAAGAAGGCACTTCTTCCTGGATTCCACCAGAATCAGTCAGACACAGATGACATCTTGCCTCAAAGTTGTGGCAATCAAAGACTTCAATTGGCTCGATGATATGAATACGATCACAGCCTCCAAGTTCTTCATCCGCTGCTTTACGCACAACAGGATTCATATGTATCGGATAAACAGCCTTACAATCTGGATGTTCATCAAGCACACGGCGAATAGCCCGGAACATATGGTGCATCGGCTTACCAAGGTTTTCTCTTCTATGAGCTGTGATAAAGATAAGCTTATCATCTCCAACCCACTCAAGTTCAGGATGAGTATAGTCTTCTTTAACCGTATGCTGCATAGCATCAATTACTGTATTTCCGGTGATGTAGATTGTAGATTTATCCTTACCCTCTCTCATTAAGTTATCCGCCGCCATCTGAGTTGGGGCGAAATTGTATTGGGAGATGATTCCCACAGCCTGACGATTGAATTCCTCCGGATACGGAGAATAAATATTATAAGTACGGAGTCCCGCTTCAACATGTCCAACTGGAATCTGCAAGTAGAAACAAGCAAGTGCAGTTACGAATGTTGTGGATGTATCTCCATGAACCAGAACAACATCCGGCTTTACTTCCTCGAGCACTGCTTTAATCTTCTCCAAAATTCCCGTTGTGATATCAAACAATGTCTGACCTTGCTTCATAATAGAAAGGTCGTAATCAGGAATGACATTGAACGTGTTGAGCACCTGATCCAACATCTGTCTGTGCTGACCGGTAACAGTCACGATGGTTTCAATCGACTCTCTTGTTTTCAGTTCATTAACTAGTGGACACATTTTGATTGCTTCCGGTCTCGTGCCAAAGACCAACATTACTTTCTTTTTTTTCATATTTTCTCCCGTATGCATCAGATGTTGTTGTCAAAAACATTACAAATTATTGTTTCCGCCTATTGTAATTAAGGATCCTTATTTTATTCAAGCGTATGTTTTATCTTGAATAATTGGATGAACAATATTACCGAACTATTCAAATAAACTTTTTGCGTTCTTCCTTTGTTTTCCACTTTTATCCTTTTCTCTGAGCTTTAAAGTAGCGTGTGTCATCTTTTCTTTTCCAATACGTACCGCATGACGAATATCAGCCATTTTTACTATTCTATTTTTTTGTTCATCCAGTAGAATATCATTACTATCTTTTAAGCGTGTGTTAAAAAATTCTCTTGTTTCCGATTGAATCCAATGTTTACCTTCATTAGTTACTCTATCTCTCATTTGACAATACGTAGGTGTATCCAAATCTGGTATAACACCATATGTTAAATATGCATGCGCATTAAAACAATGTGGCTGTCTGCACTTCCCAATAGCACTAAAATGAATTTTTCCCTCTTTGATATTTCCAAGAAAATCGCCACCATAGCACTGATGAAAATCTCCTGTTCTTAAATTAAACTGTAGACTCCATAATCCTGCATAACAAAATTCACATCTTTTTTTATTGAAAACTGAAAGTTTAAAATCAAACATATCCGAGTCAAATGATGACCATATTTTATTATATTCCATTCTGTTATACCTAGATAATATTTCAATCTCTGACGTAGCCTCATTTCGTGCGACAGTAATATGCGGAAGTGCCCCAAAATGTTTAAGTGAAAACACCTTAATCTCATCTATATAAGGTACTAAATCATCGTTTGGCGTAATCTCTATAGAATAGGAAATGCCCGCATTTTTTACTTTATTTATATTATCCACAAATTTATCCATTAAATTTAAGCGCTTAAGTTCTAAATAATGCCAAGAAAATTTAATGAGAACATGTTTCCTTTGATCTTCATCCAATGATTCAACTAATTGATCATATTTTTTTGATAGAGTACCATTAGAAATAATATCCACATAATGACCCTGTTTTGTTAATCTAGATACAAGTTCAATTAATTGTGGATGCATCATTGTTTCTCCAGAAGCGCACATATTAAAATAGCAATAGCCACCTATTTTGTCTACTGAAAAAAAGCTTGCAATATATTCAGGACTTTTTGAAAATGGTACAATTCCCTTCGAAGTTGTATCCGGATGCTGCCCCAAGTAACAATATTTACATCTAAAATTACACACAAATACAGGGACACCACATCCTATGAAATATTTTACCGAATTTTTCATTATTACCTCCAGTTTCTTATTATGAATTAATCTTTAAGAAATTATTTTTCAGATAATTTGCAAAAGATTCAAAGTAAATACGCTTAAAGTCAACATCATTTTTTTCCCTTACCAGTTTTAAATGCTTTATTTCCTCATTAATCCTCCAAAAAGTGGGTTCTTCGACCATACTTATATAGTTCAGATCTTGCAACCAAACATACGTACCAACAATTTTTTTATCCTTAGATGGCAGAACTATACAAGGGGTATGTGTGATCGCCGAAAAAATAAGACCGTGTAATCTATCAGTAATCACTAACTCAGACCGTTTGAAATTATTAAGCATCTGCTGAACTTCTATATCTTTCAATTCATCGCTTATACCGCGATACAACTGCGTGTCAATTAATGTAACATCTTCATAATTATCTATCAATTCTTTTATCAATTTATCGCGTACTCGAGAAATTACACTTTCACAATCCTGTCGTAAACACAACAATATGCCAGTTCTCCTATGTGGAATATCCGGCTTCTGTAAATAGAAAACTATATCTGGAATAAGATACGGCGTACAATTACTAAATAATTTACTTGACATATTAAGAGAATACTTTTCTCTCACACACAATAGCATGGACGGAAACTTATTATAAATTTTTTGAGATTTTTTTATTTCTCTTGAATTGTTATAAGATATTGTTACTGGCATTACAATTACATTTATTGCATGTATTTTTTTTATTATAAAACGTCTTGCATTTTCAACGTCATGATAGTAATCCCCGAAATTTCCTCCTCCTTGTAAAACAACAATATCTTTTGAATTAATTTCTTTATTTATATTTTTTAGTGACGAATATGTATCCTGTAAATGTACTCTGATTATTTCATATTCTGGAAAATAGTCTTCAAAAAAAGCAATTGTGGCAATTTCTATAGCTTGATCGCCAACATTACCATAAGTTGGTGTCATTAGCAAAAAAATTCTACCTCTATCTGAGCTTTTACACTGAACTTTTTTAGTTGCCTTATAGAATTCAACATCGTAATATATACCTGTTTTCTTTGCAAATCGAACACATAATTCACTCAAAATCATATTATTACCATTATTTCCTTTCTTTACCCGCACCACATAATATTATCCTTAAGTTTTTTTGCAGGTACCCCACCAAATAATGAATGCGCGGGGACATCAGATGTAACAACTGATCCCGCTGCAATCACAGCTCCTTCTCCAATGGTAACTCCTTTCAAAATCATACACCTGCATCCAATCCACACATGCTTTCCAATATTAATCGGTCGCATAGATTCTGTACTAGCATTAAAGCAATGATAATCTCTATCCATAATGCTACAATCCCATGAAATTAACGTATCATCGCCTATTACAACTTGATTACCAACATGAATTTCTGTGCGATCCCCAATATTCACATTATTTCCTATCTCAAGCTTAGGTTTATCACACATCGCATCTTTACCTTTTATATCAGAAGAAGAAACAACACTGAGTTTTACTTGTTTGTAAAATTTTACATTGTCCCCAATTATAATTTTCCCCCCCCCTGGTTTATAATTGTACAACCAGGATATGTTCTAAAATGTTTACCTTTATCTAGTCTTTTCGTCAAAGTATAATAAAACCCTCGAATTAATGTGGTTGCGTATTCGCAATAGAATTTAAAACACCTCATATAAATCTCCTATATCTTTTAGCAATTACCAAGTCAATTAACTTCATAAAATGATACCTTGAGACAAACACAGCTATTATTAATGCGCCGCATCTTTCTATTCTTCGCAAGTTATGATCTAATACTCGATTCATTGCGGCTCTAGCACTTAAAAAATTCTTTTCATTTCTTCTAGTATTATTTCTATTTAAATACACATTCAAATTTTCTTCTGATATTTTATCGATTTTGTTATGATTGTTAGAAAGAAAATGAAATGATAAAAATTGTTTAAATGCTTTTGTTTTTGAAATACCTGACAAATTAATACGATAATATAAAACGACACAATCACACAAACCAATTCTATATCCTGTCTTAATTGCTCTCAATAAAAAATCATAATCCTCACAGCTATCTATATAACGATAACCTTTTAATTTTGAATATACCTCGCTTTTTACTAGCCATGTAGGATGTGGGATACAGGACTCATGCAGGATAACTTTAGGAATATCTTCTTCGCGATAGTAAGGACTTTGTCTCCCTGTCCCCTGTTCATTTTCATCAATGTATTTAGTCAATCCACCAACAATATCAAGATTATTTTTATTCAAATAATCCAGTTGAATATTAATTCTATTAGGAAGTGCTATATCATCAGCATCCATTCTTGCAATGTAAGCACCATGCGTGTACTTCAAGGCCAAGTTTAATGATGCAACCAATCCCATATTTTTTTTATTATAAATCAATGTGATTCTATTATCATTAGAAGCATACTTTTCTAATAAATCGCAAAGTTTTACATTTTTAGGGTTATCAATGACGATGATAAATTCTATATCTGAATATGTTTGATTCAAAATAGATTCCACAGATGCACATATCATCTCACTATTCTCATTATATGTGCTCATAATAACTGAAACCACAAATCCACCTCCCAGTCAAATCAATTATCATACAGGCATCGAATATATCGAAAGTAGTCGTTCCTTTATATTTCCAATGTCATATCCAGCTACAATTACTTCTTTGGCATATTTAACTCTATTTGATGTTTCACCACAGCTAATTATAAGATTAGACCAATTTTTAACATCTTCATTCAATGACAATTTACATAACAAATCCGTTATTTTTGTTTCATCTGAAACCCCATCGGATACAACACACGGTAATCCATTACACTGGGCTTCGACTAGCGTTATTGATAACCCTTCAAATTTAGATGGAAATATGATGCAATCCATTGCATTTAAAAGTGTTGAAATATCATTTCTTTCTCCTAAAAAAATAACATCATTTTCTAACTTTAGTGATTTTACTAACGCTTTGATTTCGTTCTCTAATGGTCCTGTTCCAATTAAAATAAGCTTTGAAGTACTTTTTCTGTTTTTCAAGTCATTAAAAATACGAATAAGAAACTTGTGATTCTTCACATCAAAAAATCTTCCAACATGGCCGACAACAAAATTTTTCTCAATATCAAATTTTTTACGTATTTCCAATCTTTTTTTATTATCAAATCTAAACTTATCTACGTCGACTCCATTTGCAATTACTAAATTCATATTTTTTTTCTTGTTGGAATACGCAGCTTGCAATACACTATAAGAGCATCCTACTAGCAAATCTGCTTTCTTTTCGTTTTTTCGACGACAAATCTTTTTGATTTTTCCCACATTTTTATTTCTCCCATTCAATTCCATGCTTGGAGTATGGGCATGTAGTATTACTCTTTTAATTCCAGATTTTTTTGCCAAAGACACAATATAAGGTTCATCTGTTCCATGTATATGTAATATATCCACTTCATTCTCACGAAAAAAATGAGCCAATCTCTCCTTAAATAAATTAGCATTAAAAGGAGTTAAATGTTGTATTCCAATAGACTCAGCAGTGTATCCTTTATCACAAAAAGTTTTATAAAAAACACTATCAGTATAAGCAAATCTGGTTAACAACTTAATATTATGTTCTGAACAATTTTTAAATGAATCAAATGCATTTAAAATAAAAGATTCAACGCCTCCAGCCGTTTCAGCAAAACCCGAAACATAAAATACAATGTTCACAACTATTCCTCCCGATACTCAAAAGAAGACTTCAATATTAACATCAACACAAAAGCAACTGGCAAAAATACTATAATAGATTCTCCTTTAAACTCAAAAAACAAAAAAGAAACAAATAGCATCATCCCGAGTAAGCCCGTCCCCTTTTTACCAAATCTCGCAACATTCCTTATAATATTTATATATAAAGCATAAATATAAAGTGTAAACGGAACACCAAAGTATAAAATAAGTCTTAAAAAGCCCAAATCTGTTCTCATATATGATAGGCCACCTGTACCTGTGTAATAGCCATCACCAAGCCACATTGTTTTAGTCTCTGGTTTAAAAAGCATTTGATCAAACATGATATCAAGAGATATTACGCTCTTACTTCCACCTGATTCAGCACTTATAAATAGTTCAAGAATCCAGTTGAAAATAACATTTTCACCCGAATATATAGATATATAATAAGAAAAGCTAATAACTCCAACCAAAATTACCAAAAACCATTTAAGAAATTTTTGAAACTGTCCAAGTCTGATTGCAATATACGCAACTGCAAGCAGTGTACAAAGTATAGATGCAATTACACCTGTTCTTGCATAAAAAATATTTCCTAACATTGCTGCCAAATAAAGTAACATTTGTTTGAAATGCATCTTATAATTTGTAGCAGTATTTCTAATTCCTAAATAAAGCATGAAACATACAGAAATAGTACATTTCAAACTTGTTGTATAACCCGAAAATCCTGCCCATCCAATTCTTGTATAATATTTTTCCTTCTGCATTACACTTAACGTATAAGAATCCATATATACGAGATTTTGAACTGCATTTCTTAGTGATGGTAACGCAATTATTAATATTGTTGACAAAACATACAACAAAATACTAATAGAAAATATCATCATAAAATTCTCAAATACATCTTCATGTGGACGTTTTTTTGCAATTCTAATAATGATTGCCAACAAATATATAGTCCAACTAAAGTATGTCTGACAATATGAAACATAACTATAATCACCACTTCCATGAAAAAATGGAGTAATAATTACAATTAAAAACCAAAAAGCAAATAAAACCAACGTATTATTGGCGGCATTGAAATTTCTTCTTGGCACTAATCGTTGCAAAATGCCAAAGTTCGATGCAACATATACGCATAATACGCCTAGCAATACAATTCGTTGAATTGATATGGCGGCATTGAAATAAAATTGATTAATTAAATATGCTGACATAATTAATGTCCAGGCATCAAACTTTGGTTTTGATATTACTAATCTCATTAATTTCCCCTCAAGTTAAAAGTTCTGTATATACCTTAAGTATACGTTTGGATGCTTCGTAAAAGGAATTGTCTTGAGTGAATTTCCGACAGCCTTCTTCCACTTTTTCCATTGTTAAATCTTTAACCTTTTCAATGGCCCGTTTTAGATCATTGACATTTCCATCCTCCGCTGCAACACCAAAGCCATATTCTTCGATTAATTCAGCTACATATACACCTTTAGACGCAATAAATGGAAGTCCACAAAATGCTCCTTCATATAGTTTGTTAGGCAACGCAATCCTAACATTTTTTATTGATGTATCATATAATGCATATACACAATCAATACTTTCATACAAATCCTTTATTTGTGTCTTATAGTCATATTTTCCAAAAATAGTAACATTATTTTTACCCCTTGAGTACTCTCTAAGTGCCTGCTCAGATTCACCAGATCCAGCAATTAATACATCAACTCCCATTTCTGTTGATACATCAATAAGTTTTGTCATCTGATTATAATATCTTACACTTCCAATAAAACCCAACGTGAATTTTCCCGATTCTTTTTTCTTAAATCCTTCAAAACAAGAAATATCCGGAGCATTCGGAACAAAAATCACCTGATCAATACTATAAAAAGAATTGTAGTATTCATCAAAAAACTTAGGAGATGTAATCAGAATATAATCAACCTGCTTGCAGATATACTTTTCAATTATCCACAATATTTTTTTTATTATCTGGCTCTTTACATCTTTCTTATCGTTATAGGATAAAGTGTGTAAATCTGATATGTCATAAATAATTGCTGGTTTAGTCCTGGAATGCTTCTTGTAGAAAGCAGCCATCAACATAGAATCTACTTTTGAAACATGTAAGCATCTAGGTTTTTCTTTTCTTAAAACCTTCAATGCTTCTCTAAAGTACTTAAACATTGGAATAATTCGTTTCAAGGGATTACTATCATCAGCTGAAATCTTTTTGTCAAACACTCTGCATCCGTCCAAACTGTAATCCTTAGACTCCACGTTCTTTTTCCAATACATTACGCCAACATTATATTTATCTTTTATTAGATTAATAATATTCTCATTTCTTGGTTCCGGTGTATTTGGAAACAAATACATAACATCTATTCGGCTCATCTAATTAATTCCTCAAAAACATCTAATGCACGTCTAACAACGTCATCCATATCATAGTACTTATACTCTGCTAATCTTCCTAAAAAGATTACATTCTTTTCTTTTGCTGCTAAATCTCTATATTTCTGGGCAAGTTCTTTCCATTCTCTTGTTGGGAAAGTATAGAATGGCTCGTCACCATCACAAGGAATCTCTTTCAGGATTGTTGTTTTATCATGTTTCTGACCAGTTAATTTTTTAAACTCAGTAATTCTAGTGTATTCGTAGTCCATCGGCCATCTAGTGCTTGCAACTGGCTGGTAAGATTCACAATCATGCGTTTCAAAAATAAACTTAATGCTGCGCCACTTTAATTTACCTAATTTATAATCAAAGTAGTAATCAACTGGACCTGTATAGATCAATTTTTCGTATTCTAAATCACCAATAACCTCTTTATAATCAGTATTAAGCATCACTTTGATTTCAGAATGATTTAGCATATTCTGGCACATTTGTGTAAATCCACCTTGAGGATTTCCCTGATACTGATCCGTAAAATATCTTGTATCCCTATTTTTTCTAAAAGGAATGCGGCTAATAACAGACTTGTCCAACTGGGATGGATCTACTCCCCACTGCTTAATAGTAAAATACTTAAAAAATTTCTCATAAATATCTTTTCCGCCTTGACTTAAAACAACATCTTCACTTGTTTTAATTTCGTCAATTTTGACTTTTCTACTTTCTATAAATTCATCCATTTCATCTTCAGAAAGATTCATATTGTATAGTTGATTAATAGTTTCCAATGAAATCGGCATAGGCACAAAATTTCCATTAACATAGGATTTTACCCTATGCTGATACTCATGCCACTTGGTATACTGACATATGTAGTCAAAAACCTCTTTGTCGTTTGTGTGAAATGTATGAGGTCCGTATTTCTGAATCAAAATACCAGCCTCATCGTATTCATCATATACATTACCACCGATATGATTTCTTTTATCAATAACAAGAACTTTTTCATGAAGCTGCGTAGCAATCCTTTCAGCAACTGTAATTCCAGCAAGTCCCGCACCAACAATAACATATTTGAATTTCATACTTGTTTCTCCTTAGCTATATTAATAATGTGTTTTCCATATTCTCTATACACTTTATTTACAGAGAATTTTTCCTCAAAAAGTCTTCTGGAATTTTGCTTCATTTTTTCAAGATGCTCTCTATCACTACTTAACATATCCAGAGCCTTATACAATTCTTGTGCATTTTCATAATGTAAACCACACTGATTTTCATCTATAACTGTCTTCATAACACCTGTAGGTTGCAACATTATTTGCAAGCCTAAAGATAGATATTCACTAAATTTATTAGGCATCTGCATGTCAAAATTATCATTCTTTTTATACGCCATTAATCCAACATCGGCTATAAAACCTATATCTGCAATATCCGTCTGATTGACCCATCCAGGTAAATCAACATTATCTAACTTTTTGTTTTTAACAATCTCCTGATATTTTTCTAATAGTTCACCTTTACCACACAATAAAAACTTCACATCGAGATTCTTCTTTTTGCAAATCTCTGCTGTTTCAATCAATGTATCAAAATCAACAAGCTGTCCAAATTGACCGAAAAAACAACAAATGATACCTTGGTAATCTTCATATTTATTCCAACGACTATTCTCGCTCAATCCAGTAGAAACACCATTATCCGGATAGGATACAAAAAAAACTCTGTCAGTTTCAATCTGCTTTCTATTAGCATACTTTAATCCCCAGTTAAGATAAGGCTGCGTGGTTCCAACTAAACATGTTGCGTTTTTTGCAGCCCAACCTAGCATCCATCTTAATGGTTGAATGCCAATCGAAACTATTGTTCTTATAATTCCACTAAATGGTGACACAAATACATCTGGATTTAAATCGCGCAGATCGATGATTGTAGGAATATTATTTTTCTCTCCAAACTTCACTGTATAATAAGCTTGTGCTATTGTCGGCATAGCAGAAACTATAATATCTGGCTTTGTTTCGCACTTAGCTGCTTTATAAAATTTATATGCAGTTTTCCATTCATGATACATACGTTTAAGGCTAACATTTTTTTTATAACCACATGAATGCAGAAGTTTCATATTCAATTTATCTGTTAATTGAATATCTTTATCCTCATGATAGCGAAACTTTTTCTGATAGTGATTAAACGTTGATTGCCACCATACTATATCTGGACCTAATTTTTCCAATTCATAAGCTAATAATCCCATACGCTGTAAACGTGGATTATTATCATCACCAGGCAAATTTTCGCCCTCATTAACAAGCCAAATCAACATACTTATGTACCTCATTTATATTCTTTCTCAGATACAGCAAAAGCAGTTTTAAACATGGTCGCTGTTTCACCATATACACTAAACTCCCTAATGCTCTCTAGGTTTATATTTTATCTTTCCTGGAAGTACTTCTTCCACACAAACTCTGTCCACATCAACTGTTGCATCAAGCAGTCTCGCCTCATCCTTGTACTGGATAACTAGCCTCATTTTTCTTTAATGTAGAGTGACATCAAGACTGAAAACTTCGGATATTCCATTGTCACCCTCACACTCTGCTCTCTTGTTTTTCATCAGCATAGTCTTTACCAGCTACAGCAAAAACAGTACGGAACATCGTAGCTATCTCCCCAATGAAGCTGAACTTTCTAATACTTTTCAGGTTATATTTCATCTTCCCCGGAAGTACTTCTTCCACATAAACCTTATCTACATCTGCAGCATTCTCAAGCAGCTCAGCCTCATCCTTATACCGGATACTAGCCTCGGATGTAATACCGGCCGGCAACAACAGTGTGGCCATGTATTCTGGCTCATACTTCTCTACATATTTCACCGCTTCTGGTCTGGTTCCTACGAAGCTCATATTTCCAGAAATTAAATCTAATACCTGTGGAAGTTCATCAAGACGACAGCCTCTTAGCTTCGCTCCAACTCTAGTAATTCTACTGTCATTACCCACCGTCACAGCCGATCCAATTTTGTCTGCATTGCTCACCATGGTACGGAACTTGTGAATCTTAAAATGCCTACCGTAAGTAGTTACTCTCTCCTGTCTGTAGAATACAGATCCTTCTGAGTCCAGTTTTATCATCACTGCAATCACAGCCATCGGAATGGCTAGAAGTACAAGGAGTACCACTCCCCCCACAAGATCCATCATTCTCTTGAGAAAAAGGCTTCCCCTCTTTTTCTTCAAAACCTCATAGTACGGCCTAACTTCATCCGTCTTCATGAATTCAGGAAGGTCTTCCCATTTTTTTAATATCATCAACGATTTCCAAGTCTCCTTCCCGACATCTTCCATAATCCCAATCCTAACGCTGTTCCTATTGTGTTATTCAACATGTCATCTGCTTCGCAGTATCCTAACATTCCCACATATTGGATGATTTCTATACAAGCAGATAACAGAACTCCAACCAGAACCGCTTTCCAGCTTCTAAAACACGCCCCAAGCAAAATGCCCAGCGGCAAGAATAGAAGTATGTTCATGCGTATGTCATGCCACATCCGATTTTTTACTTTCCAGAACAGTGCTTTGACTATCCTTTCTGTGCCCGTGCTTCTCGAAAAAATAGTCACCCCCAGGATGAAGGTGCTGTATAGAATCACAGGAATCCATGCAAGAATACGGATAAGGATGCGTGTGTGTGGCATGTCCTTAGATGTACTCACTAACAACTTCCTTAAAATGCTCAATAACGTAATCTACATCTTCATCGCTTAACTTCGTGTGAAGAGGTAACGAGATTAGGTTCTTATAGTAATCATAAGCATTAGGGAAGTCCTTGATATCCCATCCAAGCTCCCTGTATGCAGTCATCATCGGCAATGGCTTATAGTGGACATTACAGTTAACACCACGCTCGGCGAGAGCAGTTATAATCTCCCTACGTTCCTTATCACCTACTCCAGGGATTCTAACGAGATACAAATGTCCAGAACTGCTATAATTGTTTCCGTAGTGATTCAAATGACTTACACCCAGCTCATCACACATTGCATCATAACGACCTATAATCTCTTTCCGTCTCTCAAGCATTCCCGGATACCTGTCAAGCTGTCTCAACCCAATAGCTGCCATAATATCTGTCATATTACACTTGTACCAAGGTCCAACAATGTCGTACTCCCATGCACCCATCTGTGTCTTAGCCAAAGCATCTTTAGACTGTCCATGAAGACTCAAAAGCTGATATTGGTGATATAATTCACCATCATCTATACCCTCAATATGCTTCCAGCAGGCAGCTCCACCTTCTGCCGTTGTAAAATTTTTTACTGCATGGAAAGAGAATGATGAAAAGTCCGCGATAGAACCGGCCATTTTCCCATGCCACTGCGAACCTAACGCATGAGCGCAATCCGCAACAACAGCAACTCGTCCCATTGCTTCTTGAATTTTATTAGATGGGCAAAACAAATGTTTTTTACTTTCAATTGCTCTAAAAATGCGATTATAATCACATACCACACCGCCGAGATCGACTGGAATGATTGCCTTCGTCTTCTCTGTGATAGCAGCTTCCATCTGATCGTAATCCATTTCGCAGCAATCCGGCTGAGAATCAATAAATTTCACTGTGGCTCCCACATGAATTGCAGCTGAGGCACTGGCAGTGTATGTATATGCTGGCACCAGAATTTCATCGCCTGCACCAATACCAAGAATACGAAGGTTAAGTTCTTCTGCTGCTGTAGCTGAATTAAGACAAACCATATTTTCCACACCACAAAATTCAGCTAGATTTTTCTCCAGCTGCTTGGTACGTGGGCCAGTTGTAATCCAGCCAGAGCGCAATGCCTCACACACTTCATTTATTTCCAAATCACTAATATCCGGAGGACTAAATGATATACGTCTCTTTTCCATTGGTAATTACCTCTTTCTTCTTCATTTATTATTTAATGCAGTTAGCTTTCAGAGTTTGCCGAATAATAATTTGTATTACTCAATTAAGCTAATTATTTAGACTCCATCAAAAAGATTCGGTGCCACACCATATCGCTCAATATGGTCCTTTACAAATTTCTCATTCAATTCAGCAACGGACGGGACCCTTACTAATTCAAGCACTAATGTCCCATCTTTCTGGCTTATACTGCAAACCTTACAACTCTTTTCAAAATCACTGTTTTTAAAATCTTCTACCGACGTGAATTTCTCTGTTTTTCCATTCAATTCACAAACAAACTCACCCTTGATTAATTCCAAAATCCGGTTAAATTCATAGTTCATTGCCGTACTCCTCTTTTATCATGCATATTTGTTATTCATAATTTATTCCTGCTGCTATACGGTTTATATTTGCCAGTATTTATACTTGTGTAGTTACTTTTCCCATGTTATAATCTATATATGGGAAATTAGGCATTTCTCTAAAACACGACGAATAGCCGAGTAGCGGATTATCTCTCCACTCTCGGCTATCAGCAACCTCCCTATCATACTTTGTATGCTCTCTTAGATTGGGTCAAATCTAGCAACCAAGCTAACCACCGTTGATTTCAAGCGGTTCGCCTTATGCTCACCAATCTTATACAAAATATCATAACAAGATTGCTTCAAGCCGTGACAACCCTTGAAAAATCAACGTTTTTCTTGGTTGTCCCTATTATATAACCATCCCCTATAACACTCATATCTCCTTTGATAATGTTAAAGACCTCGGGCAATTCATCTAGCGATGTGGATCTAAGTAACTTTCCGAACTTAGTAAGACGCTCAATGTCTGGTAACAATTCACCATTCTCATCTCTCGCGTCACTCATTGTTCTAAACTTATACATTTCAAAAATCTTACCATCCTTACCCGGCCTTTTTTGTCGAAGCAGCACAGGAGAACCTAATTTAACACGGACTAAAACCGCAACGATTATGTACAGCCACCAGAACATAATTACCGCTACCAAACCGCAGAATAAATCTAACGGTCGTTTAAAATATTTTTCATAAGGACCATAAGGTTTATGTCTTGTCATGCTTTCCCTCCTCATACTTTCTTTCCCTATATTTTCGTGTGGGCATTATCTAGTTATTCTTATCCACACCCATCTCTTACTCAAAACAGCTTCTGATAACTTCAATAATCCTATCCTGCTCCTCAACCGCCATCAATGTAAGCGTTGGTTCTGGCTCTGCCGTTGCCGTCACGGACTACAAACGGATTCATACGGTAGATCGGCTGCATGTGCATAGGCTTCCAGATCGGACGGCCTTCCGCATTGATGCTGGCGATAGCTTCCAGAATCTCGGTAGGACAGCTCTTGCCATGTTCTCCAACATAGAGAGCTTCCTGTTCACCTCTGACCTGCTTGCACATAGCGTCTTTGTCAATGATCATGCAGCTCAGCCAGAAGTTTGGCTCACTGTTCTTTTCATCATAGGGATTCATCTGTAACGGTAGCCCCTTCAAGCCTTCCTTGTAACGCATATAGATCGCCTTCTTCTGGGCAATATGCTCCTCCAAATGGGGAATCTGATTACGGACAACACCAGCAATCACATTGCTCATGCGGTAGTTGTAGCCAAGCTCCTCATGCTGATACCATGCCGCACGCTCTCTGGACTGCGTTGACCACTTGCGAACCTTGTCTGCCGCCTCCTTACTGTCAGTCAGCAGCATACCGCCGGACGAACCGGTGATGATTTTATTGCCATTATAGCTGACAGCAGAATAGTCACCAAAAGAGCCACACTGCTTGCCATCGATAGTTGCCCCCATAGCCTCAGCAGCGTCTTCAATGAGCAGTGCTCCATACTTCTCGCAGATTCTCTTGATCTCATCCATCCTACCAGGAAATCCATAGAGTTCAGCAGATACCACGAGTTTAACCTCTGGGTACATCTCAAAGGCCTTCTCCAGAGCGACAGGATCCATATTCCATGAATCAGCCTCTGTGTCGATAAACACAGGGATTCCGCCTTCATAAACCACAGGATTAAGAGTTGCATCAAAAGTCATATCGGAGCAGAACACCCTCGTACCTTCCAGTGCTCCATGACTGATACTCGGTTTTCCATACAGCCTCTCCCCCGCCAGTTTCACACACAGATGAAGAGCAGCTGTACATGTGGACAGACCGACAGCATATTTGACTCCTACCTTTTCAGCAGCAATTCTCTCGACTTCATTTATGTTCTTACCAACTGTGGACATCCAATTGGTCTCATACGCTTCAGTTATGTATTTCAGTTCCTCACCATGCATGGTGGGACTTGCCAGCCATACCTTGTGATCAAATGGTTTCTTGCTATCCTTTTTGATAAACATAGTCCTTAACTCCTTTAGTTAATCTCTCCGGTACACATCTCTCGTATAAACCTTCTCAATCACATCATCCAAACAACTGTCATACCGATTAGCAATGATCGCTTGACTAATCTTCTTAAACTCATCCAAATCATTCACAACCCGGCTTCCGAAGAACGTACTCCCCTCCTCCAGAGTCGGCTCGTAAATCACCACCACAGCACCTTTCGCCTTAATCCGCTTCATAACTCCCTGAATGCTGCTCTGTCGGAAATTATCTGAATTACTCTTCATGGTCAGACGATAGACACCGACAACCACTTCCTTCTCGCGATCTGCTACATAATCACTATCCTCGCTGTACGAGTAATAGCCTGCTTTACGGAGAACCTGATCTGCAATAAAGTCTTTCCTTGTCCGGTTGCTTTCGACAATAGCTTCAATAAGGTTTTCCGGCACATCAGCGTAGTTCGCCAGCAATTGCTTCGTATCTTTCGGTAGGCAGTAACCGCCATAACCGAACGAAGGATTGTTGTAGTGACTGCCAATTCTGGGATCCAGGCATACACCGTTAATAATTGCCTGTGTGTCTAAGCCTTTCATCTCCGCATAGGTATCCAATTCATTAAAGTAACTAACTCGTAGCGCCAGATATGTATTCGCAAACAGCTTCACAGCTTCTGCCTCTGTGAATCCCATAAACAGCGTGTCAATATTCTCTTTTATTGCACCTTCTTGCAATAACCCTGCAAACTCATGTGCGGCACTGACTAATCTTTCATCACTCTCATCTGTCCCAACGATAATACGTGATGGATATAGGTTGTCATATAGTGCCTTAGACTCACGCAAAAATTCAGGGCTGAATAAGATATTCGCCGTACCATATTTCTCCCGCACAGATTTCGTATATCCAACCGGAATTGTAGACTTGATCACCATGATGGCATTCGAATTGGATTTCAGAACCAGCTCAATGACTGATTCCACAGCAGATGTATCAAAAAAATTCTTATTGCTGTCATAATTAGTCGGCGCAGCAATGATCACAAACTCAGCGTCCTTATAAGCTGAGGCACCATCCAATGTGGCAGTCAAATTCAATTTCTTCTCTTTTAAGTACTTCTTAATATAATCATCCTGAATCGGGGAGAGACGATCATTAATCATCTCCACCTTTTCCGGAACAATATCCACGGCCGTCACCTGATTATGCTGTGCCAAAAGAACAGCTAGTGACAATCCGACATATCCTGTTCCGGCAACAGCAATTTTTCTTTCACTCATCAGTACTATCTCCCGCGTAGTTTCTAAATTTGTTCTATCTTTACTGCTCCCTAATGAGAGGCAAATAATCCTTGCAAAATCATTTCTTCAAAACTCAAATGCTATTTTCATCTATCATCTCGTCCAATGAGCTATTACATCTTCGATACAGTTACATTCTCGCTCAATGTACAATGTCTCTTTGAGACGTTTATGTATGACTCTTCCCAATAAAACCATTAACAAGATGTACAGGCGGTTATGTACCGGCATTTTCGCCTGTAGATGTCCATACCGCCTATGTTTTGTACATATCTCTTTTATGTATAATTTCTTTGGTATTTTTACACAAAAATTCTCTTTAAAACAACACTTTTACGTCGCAATTTTTGTCGATTCTTTACAATCAAATTTCATCATTTCCGTCTCAAAGACGTTATTTCCATTGAAGGAAATGCAGCTGTATATTCCAAAGGTTCCCGTCTGCCTGCCCTTATATGTAGCTCCCAGGGACTCCGCAGCGTCCTCAATGACGATCGCCCCGTGCCGATCACAGATAGCTTTCAGCTCGTCGATCTTTCCGGGCGTTCCGTAGAGGTGGGCCATGACCACCACTTTCACTTCCGGATACAGCTCAAAGGCTTTCTCAAGGGCTACCGGGTCCATGTTCCATGTGTCATATTCCGTATCAATAAATACGGGAATTCCTCCTTCGTAGACCACCGGGTTGACCGTGGCGTCAAAGGTCATGTCTGAACAGAATACCTTATCTCCAGATTTGACTCCTGCCAGCTTTACCGCCATATGTAAGGCGGCTGTTCCTGCTGAGAGAGCCACCGCATATCCGCAGCCCACTTTCTCACAAGCCAGTCTTTCTGCCTCATTGATGTTTTCACCCACAGTAGACATCCAGTTGGTTTTGTAGGCTTCTGTTACATATTCCAGCTCCGGACCATGCATCGTGGGGCTGGATAGCCAGATTTTCTTTTCAAATGGCTGAATTTCTGTTATTTTTCTTTCTGCTAACATCTGCTTCTTCCTTATTTCTCCACAAAAATAAGAACCTATTTTCATAGATTCTATCTATCTCTTCCCCACTACTTCCAGCCCTACCTGCATTTCCACTATTCTCCCGAACATCTCGATCTCCAGCCATGCCTTCCGTTTGTGGCGGTCTATTTTCTTTATCAGTCCTTCATTTCCTTTCAGCGGACCGCTGGTTACAACCACCCTATCATTCTCGATGATTCCCTCTGACATCCCGACAGTCTGTTCTTCGCCGCCAAGTCTCAGTAAGAAATTCACTTCTTCATCCGTCAGCGGAACGATGGTTTCACCTATCCCCAGCAGCTTTGTCAGTCCAATGATCCGCTTCAATTCAAAGAAAAGCTTCTCTTTCTCATCACTGATTAAGAACACATATCCCGGAAACAGTACCTTCAATTCCGTATGCCATTCTCCCTGATATTTCCGTTCCTGCTCATACTTTGGAATAAAACTTTTTTCTAATATGCTCTTATCAATGATAGTTTCACATTGTCTCTGGATCTCCTCTTCTGTACCGGTTCTGACCTGGATCACATACCACATGACAGTCCTTTCTGCTTTGCCTTCCTGTCTTAAGGGTATGCTTCGCCATTCCGGCCTGCTGCAGCTTAACTTTTACGGAAGCTGCACGCCCGAATCTTTCGCACACCCTGTTACACTTATGCGTTTCCAACGCGGCAAAGCGACGATTGAAAACATCAGAAGTTTTGTAATACCTTAGTTCAAGTCCGGATGATACGTTGGCACGATTTCTGCCACGATCTCCTTGATCCTGCCGGACTCATTCTTGCTTTCTCTGTCCAGCAGTTCCAGTTTTTCCTGAAAATCTTCATCGTCCATCTCAATGGGCTTTCCGATGAAGATCAGCTCATTGTCTGTTTCCTGCATTCCCTCTTCATCCATCAGAAGCTCTTCATACAGTTTCTCCCCGGGCCGAAGCCCGGTATAGATAATAGGGATGTCTACGTCCGGCGTGTAACCGGACAGCCGGATCAGGTTTCTGGCCATGTCGTCGATCTTGACTGGCTCTCCCATGTCCAGCACGAAGATTTCTCCGCCTTTGGCATAGTAGGAGGCCTGCAGCACCAAAGACACCGCCTCCGGGATGGTCATGAAGTAGCGGATGATATTTTTATCGGTAACTGTCACCGGACCGCCCTCCGCGATCTGCTTCTTAAAAAGCGGGATCACACTGCCGTTGCTGCCCAGCACGTTTCCGAACCGGACTGCCACGAAATCTGTCCCCGGCGACTGCCGGTTCATCATCTGTACTACCATTTCACACAGCCGTTTGGAGGCCCCCATGATGTTGGTGGGGTTCACCGCCTTGTCTGTAGAGATCAGCACAAACTTTTTCACCCCATATTTTGCAGCGGACCGGACCACTTTATACGTGCCCTCCACATTGTTCTTGATGGCCTCATTGGGACTGTCTTCCATCAGCGGCACATGCTTGTGGGCTGCCGCATGGTAGATGACGTCCGGCCGGTACTTCTCGATAATGCTGTTAACCCGGTTGGTGTTTCTTACAGAACCGATCAGCGTTTCCAGGTGAAGTCCCGGATATTTTTTCCTTAATTCCTGCTGGATCGCATAGGCATTATTTTCGTATATATCGAAAATGATCAGTATCCGCGGGCCTGCACCGGCAATCTGGCGGCACAACTCGCTTCCGATAGAGCCTCCGCCGCCGGTCACCATGACCACCTTATCCTTCAGCACATCAAATATTTCCTGATTGTTGACCTTCACCTGGGCTCGGCCCAGAAGGTCGGTGATCTCCACATCCCGAAGCCTGGTCACCTTGACCTCTCCATTCACCAACTGCGCCACGCTGGGCACGGTCTGAAGCCTGCAGCTGGTTTCCTTACAGATATTCAGGATGTCTTTCCGGTTCTTGCCGGTGGTCGCCGGGATCGCATAGATGATCCGGTTGATTCTGTATTTTTCTACAGTTTCCAGAATGTCATTCCTGTCTCCCACGATCGGGATGCCCTCCAGCATCCGGCCCCATTTGTTTGGGTTGTCATCGATGACACAGCATACTCTGGCCGGATTGCCGCGGCTGCCGGTCAGTTCCTTAATGACCGCCTGTCCTGCCGATCCGCCGCCGATCACCATGATCCGGTCCTGCCCTTCATCTTCGCCTTCCCGCTTCCTTACATAAAAGCGAAGGAAGCGAAAAGAAAACCTTAATCCCGTAGTCAGCAGGAATGACAGGACATATCCCATGAAGTAATACGATCTGGGCATCTGAAGCTTCATGAAAATCATGCCAAACGCATAGGCCGGTATTAAAATGATATAAGCAACGATGCTCATCTGCAGTTCTGAAATACTGGCCAGACGCCAGACGCTGTGATACAGCCGGCAGCCATAAAACACTACGATCGTAATAGCGATCCAGTAGGGCATGGACCAGATATATCCTTCCACATATTCTCTGGGAATCCGGGAGAATATGAAGTCAAACCGCAGGAGCAGCGCCATCAGATAGGCTGCCAGGATAATCAGTCCATCCAGAAAGGCGATCAAAAATGCTTTCTGTACCCAGGTCCACCCCGAATTTCGAATCCACTTATCCATGATGTTTCTTAAGCCTCTCTGCAATATTTCTTTTATTTCTTATAATAAAGATCGTCAGCCCTGCAGCGACTGCTCCGCCGGCCACAATAACCGCCCGTTCCGGGTCAACGACTGTAACGCTTGCCAGCGCCCATCCTATGTATCCCATATTATTTCCTCTTTTCCCTCATAACTTTGCATCTTAATTGCCGCTTAAGACCTGATCCATCCGTCTGGAGATATCCCCCACGATGGCCTCATCTGGCCACATCACATAGAGAAGCTGTGATCCCGACGAGAAGCATGCCTGGTTGTCTCCCGTACCGGTGGCTGCTGTAGATTCTATCGTCCAGCCTGCCCCGTCAGACAGCTGCATATTGATAAATTTGGCCATCTCGTCCTGGGTCATATTGGTCTCCACACAGTCGCTGACCTGAGAAAGGATCTGGTTTGCGCTGGTCAGGATGGCTGGAGACATGGCTTTTTGCAGGATAGCCGTCAGCACTGCCTCCTGGTTTCTGCCCCTCTGATTATCCCCGCTCTCGAAACTGTAGCGTTCTCTTGAGAAGGCCAGTGCAGCTTTTCCGTCCAGATGATTGGTCCCCTGGACAAAATCATAGCCGCCGGCGCTGAAGGCATACTCCGAATTCACATCCACGCCGCCCAGCGCATCCACGATGGTGATCAGGGATGTGAAATTGACTCTCGCATAGTAGCTGATGTCAATACCGTAGAGCTGCTCCAGGGTGGCCATGGATGCGTCCACCCCGTAGATTCCCGCATGGGTCAGCTTGTCCCTCTGCTCTCCGGAAATATTCGGGATCGTCACATAATAGTCTCTTGGCGTGGTGGTCAGCAGGATCTTCTTGGTATTCGGGTTCACCGTCATGATGATGTTCACATCACTCCGGCTGTTGGTGGTAATTGGTCCGGATACGTCGATACCGCTGATATATACGTTGAACGGCGCTTCCACATTGGTGTCTTCCTGCTGGATCTCCGTCTCGATACCGTACTGGTACAGGATCTTCACCTGATCTTTATAGTCTTCAATACTCTCCTCGATGATGCCGTCAAAAGCCTCGTTGTAGATGGCCGCCTCGATCTGACCGGACAGCAGGCCGTTCGCCAGGTCTGTCACCGTGTCGTACTCGCTGAGTTTTAACTCCCTGCCCGCCACCGTCTGGACGTCGTCCAGCATTTTGTCGTTATTCTCCTGATCCACGCTGGTCTGATATCCGAAGCGGTAGTTTGCCGCATCCAGGATGCTTTCTGCCGGATCACTGGCTTTGACTACCACGATCATGTTGTCGGTCTTATAGGTGGCGCCTCCCACATCCGCCATAGTCTGCTGGATCCGCAGGAAGTAGACGATACCCACCGCCAGTCCGATACTGATCAGGATACTGATAACCATACCAGCATATTTAACCTTGCTTTTCACATACTGCAGGCAGAAGGTGACTGCGAATAAAAGCAGCAGGCCTCCGCCCAGAAGCGCCAGATACAGTCCCGGAACCATACCGCTGTTCCAGACAAGGATCAGCAGTCCCGCGGACAGGATCAGCTGCAGGATCGTGATCAGCTTTCCGGCCATATTTTTGTTCCTTTTCCGTTTATGATGATGTTCCATCTCTAATCTCCTCTACAAGGTACGTTCAGTCGTTTCCTGTCTACTGTACCTTCAATGTAAAATTCTGGGGATCCGAAGTGTTTCCCGAGCTGTCTGTCACGAAATACTGGATCGTATAGGTCCCTGGCACGTTGGTATCATAGGTTCCGTTGGCGCTGATCCGCTGATACAGAGAGTCTTTGGTATCTACATCGTCCACGGCGTCCTTGACTACACTCATGGGATCAAAGGCTGTCCCCACGGCGATCGTGGTTTCTGTCGATGTCAGAGCCAATGCAGGACGGGCCCCGTCAGGCTGAAGCGTCTCCTCTTCCTTCGGCTCTGTCTGCGCTGCCTCCTCCTGGCCGGCAGCCTCTTCCTCTTCGTCTTCTGCTTCTTCCTCTGTCTGTTCTGTCACGGCCTCATCGCCGTTTTCTGACAGATGATACGTGATGGTCCGTCTGGCCGTCCCTACGTTGTGATGCTTATCCATGACGCCATAGTAGACGATCCCGCTATCTTCCCCGGTCTGGATGATCTTATCTACGAATACCTGGTCTGTCAGGTCGCCGTCTATGTTATCCTCTGCAGTTACGCCTTCCAGCAGTTCCTCATAGTCTCCGCCTTCCGTATAACTGATTTCCGTATCTTCCACTGTAATCTCCGGCGCCTTCCGGTCCTGTCCGAGATAGACCAGCGCACCGGCCACTGCCAGTACGATGCAGCCCGCCGCCAGAGCCAGCATTACCAAACGCTGTTTCATCTTCTACTTCTCCCCGTATGATCCGTAGTATTTTCCATAATATTTCCCGTAATATTTGTTCTGCTTCATGTCTACCTTATTCAGCACCACACCCAGGATGGGGCAGCCTGCTTTTTCCAGCTGCTCTTTGACAGTCCGGGCAAATTTATAGCTGATGGTGGACGCTGCTACCACCAGGACAGAAGCGTCACAGTGTCTTGCAACGATGGCCGCGTCGATGACACTGCCAAGGGGCGGCGCATCAATGATCACATAATCATAGGCTTTTCTCGCCCCGTCCAGCATAGCCTCAAACCGGTGGTTTCCCAGAAGCTCTGAAGGATTTGGCGGCACCACGCCTGCCATGATTACGGACAGTCCCTGGATCTGGGTTTTACAGATCACGTCCTTTAATTCCACCTGGCCGGAAAGGAAATGGCTTAAACCATTCAGTTCCCCGATAATCTTGTGGCGTCCCATCATTACCGATTTCCGGAGATCTGCATCAATAAACAGCACCCGCTTCTCCCCTTCCGCCAGGGAGGCCGCCAGGGCAAGGGATACGGTACTCTTTCCTTCGTTCGACGTACAGCTGGTAAACACGATCACCTGTTTATCTGATCCCGAAAATTCAATATTCGTCCGGAGAGTCTTATAGGCTTCATTGCTCCGGTAATCTTTTGCCAGATTTTTTAATGTAATCTCCTGCATCTATGTATCTCCTTTATCCAACATCACTTATCGCTTCATGTTCCGCATCATCTGCTTTTCCGGAAGTTTCTTTACCTTTTTCCCCTTTTTCATTCCCTCGCTGATCGGAATGGACGTCAGGGTATTTAAGCCCAGATAATGCTCCACATCGTCCGGTGTCTTGATCGTGTCGTCCAGGATAAAGATCAAAGCGATCACACCCATGGCAAGGATCAGACCCAAAAGGACGCCAATGGCAATGTTCCTGGGGATACTGGGCGATGAGGGGCTGGTAGGAAGATTTCCTTCCTCTACCGTGTTGACCGCATCGGCGTCCATGATCTCCGTGATCTGGATGCTGACAGAGTCTCTTACCGCATCGGCGATTTCTTTGGCCTGTTTGGGATCTTCGCTCTGGACGCGGATACTTAAGATACGGGTTCCCTCCGGCGTCTCCACCGAGATCATGTCTTTTAACTGACCGGGTTCCATATCCAGGTTCAGGACTGCGATCACCTGCTCCAGCACCGGACGGCTTGTCACCAGCTGCATATAGTCCTGCGTCAGCTGTGTTCCCATCTGCAGATCATTGTAGGTGATGCCTGCCGTGCTGTCGGAGCGGGTCAGCACATAGACCTTGGTCTCCGAGGTATACATAGGCGTCACCAGAAGATTGGTGCCCACAAAGGCGATCAGCGCCCCCAGCACTCCTGCCATCAGTATGATATGGAGCCTGGACCAAAGCGCCATGAAAAGCTCTGTCAGATCTATGGTAATTTCATCATTGTCAATTTCCTGATTCATCAGTCGTTCTTGATTCATCTTATTTCTTTTCCTTCCTCAGCATCATCTTGGCATTTTCATAGAATATTTTCCTTACATATTCCTCGCCGTACTTTTTCTTTACGTACTCTGCGGCCTTTTTCATCCGCGGCGCCCGGCTCCTGGCACTGTGGGCGTCGGTTCCCACGCAGAAGACCAGATCTTCGTCCATCAGATACCTGATGAATTTCCGGATCCTTCTGCCGCCGTCCCCGGTAATGCTTCCGGCATTGATCTGGAGCAGGATCCCCATGTCTCCCAGTTGTTCCGCCAGCTCCGGCTCCTCGGTCAGGCACCTGTATCGTTCTGCGTGCGCCAGGATGACTTCGTATCCCGCCATCATAAGCTGCTGCAGGCTCTGTTTGATATAGGAAAACGGCTCAGACGGAGAGAACTCTACCAGCACGTAATTGCGCCGGTTCATGGTAAGGATCTGTCCCTCCTTCAGCTTCTCCAGCACATCCTGCCCAAAAAAAATTTCCGTTCCAAGATATATACGGAAATGTTCGTCGATCTCATGGGCAGACTTCCGCAAAAGAGCGGCCTTCTTCCTCAGCACTTCCGGCGATTCTTTTCCGCGTCTTGGATGGTGGTGGGGGGTCGCAATGATACAGCGGATGCCTTCGCTATATGCAATTTTCAGCATTTCTTCCATTTCTTTTATATCTTCTGCGCCGTCGTCTACTCCTGGCAGTATGTGAACATGCATGTCTATGAAATTATCCAACACTTGTCCTCCTTGCATGTTTACTTCGGCACCGGCACCGATACAGAAAAGGGATGGCGTCTTGCCCATTCGGGATCATCAGAGGACTTCTTTTCCCATTCATGATACAGTTCCAGAAATTCTCCGTAGATATTCTTTTCTGCTTCCAGCCGGGCTTCCACGGCATTTTCAAAGTCGTCGTACATTCCCAGATAGATCCGCTTCCCGCGGAACCCGATGCTGACTCTGTATCTGCCATTCTTGCCCTGATATACTCCCCGGAAACCGCTTTTGTTATCTTTTCTCTTTTTGCGCTTTTCCAGGAATTCCACACAGGTCCCGTCTATATGATGGAGACGATCCTGAATCTTGTCCTGATTCTCTTTTTTCAGACAGCCGCAGCTTTTACATGTACCGTTTACCAGATTGGAAGCCGGCACCTCCGTTTGATTGCCGCAGTCACACCTGCAGACCCAGTACACAACACCGTGGGAATCACGGCGGTCGGTAGGATACAGTGCGGTCAGCCTCCCGAAGTGCTGCCCGGAAATGTCCATCTTCTTCCGGTTTCCTTCACGCCTGAGGCAGCCACAGCTTTTGACTTTTCCCGCCTTCAGATCTCTGGCCGCGACATCCTTTTCGTTGCCGCAGTCACATCTGCACAGCCACCTGGTTCTATTGTTGCGGTTTTCAAGCTGTCTGATCACAGTCAGCCGGCCGAATCTTCTGCCGGTCAAGTCTTCTGCTGTTCTTCTTGATACTTTAGCCACAGCAATTTCCCCTTTACAACAAAATGTTAATTATGTAGTAAAACTTCTTTATTAAAAGGAATCTTTCTTTTTACCTTCTATAGTTTATATCAGTGAAATATGATTGTCAACAGATGTAAAGCAACTTTAGCCGCGATATGTAGAGAAAATCCTGGCAGCTATGGAAGCCATTGTCTATATTAGATATAAATTGCAATTAAAATTATACAATTATGCCCTGATACAACAACATAATTAACATTATGTTGTTATTCTTCCAGGATTTCCATCCTGTCCAGGTTTCTTCGCCATTCATTAATACTGTCCGACGTATAGATCCGTGTCACCTCTACACTGCTGTGCCCCAGTATGTCTGCCAGGTTGATCAGATCTTTTGTCATTTTATAAAAGGTACGGGCAAATAAATGTCTCAGATTATGGGGAAATACTTTTTCAAGTCTGACTCCGGCCAGTTCGGAGATTTTCTTCATTTCCCTCCAGATGTTGGAACGGTTCTTTTCACGTCCGGTCCTGGTACAGAAGATCATTCCGGAGCGGATCCTGTGTTTTCCTGCATAGGCCAGAAGCTTTTTTCTTAGAACTTCCGGCAGGATCACGATACGGTATTTGCCTTTGTTCCATACCCGGATCATTCCGCTTTTTAGGTTTTCTACACGGAAAAATTTCAGTTCGCTTACCCGGATCCCGGTGGCGCACATGGTTTCCATGATCATAGCAATCTGTTCTTTTCCCTGACTGCGGGCCGTCCGCACAAGTCTTAAAAATTCCTCCCTCTCAAGCGTTTTATCCACATTCAGCATACTATTTCTCTGTGTCCGTATACGTTTCAGCCTGAGTCCGCCTCATCTTTTGGCATATGAACTTTGTAGTATATCAGATAAATCTTAAATTCCCAGCAGGAAGTCCGCATTTTTTTACAAAAAAGGAAGCGTGCGCACCTGAGATTCTTCTCCAGCGCGTACGCTTCTGTCTATTCTTCTTTCCTTAAAAAGTAATTTCCATCTTAGTTCCTTTGCCTTCTTCGCTCTCCACATGGATCTGGGCATTGTGCATGATCGCTCCATGCTTTACAATGGAAAGGCCAAGGCCGGTTCCCCCGGTCTCCTTTGAATGGCTTTTGTCTACCCGGTAGAATCTCTCAAAGATCCGTTCCTGCTGATCTTTGGGGATCCCGATTCCGGTATCGCTGACGATCACTTTCTTTCCTTTCAGGGTAGCTCCTACCCAGACACTGACCGATCCGCCTTTTTTATTATATTTGACTGCATTTTCACAGATATTATAGATCATCTCATCCAGGATCTGCCGCACGCCATGATAGATCACATTTTCACCAGTAACCTCTAAATGGACATTCCGGCTTTCTGCCTGAGGCGCCAGACGGCTTACGATCTCCCTGGTCAGCTCATAGAGATCCACATCCTCTTTTTCCACCTCGATCGCGCCCTCGTCCAGCTTGGAAAGCTTGATAATATCTTCCACCAGCGTGATCAGCCGGCTTGCTTCATTATAAATGCGTTCAGAGAACACCTTCATATCCTCCGGCTTTACAAGGCCGTTTTTCATGATCTCTGCATAACCGGATATAGAGGTCAGCGGTGTCTTCAGCTCATGGGAGACATTGGCCGAAAACTCTTTGCGCATATCTGCGATCGCATCTTTTTGTTTGTTTTGTTCATCAATACGTTTCAGCAATGGTGTTAATTCCTCGTACATCTCATTTTCCAAAGGGACATTTAAGTCTAACTCATTGATGGGTCGTATCATCTTTGCCACCTGGTTCCGGGACAGGGCCGCCGCCAGCAGAAGCATCACTACGGCGATCACACCCATTCCGGGCAGAACGTTAAGCGCCGTCCGGAAAGCCGTATCCATGGTCTTTGATACCCGAAGGATCGTTCCGTCCGAGAGCCGGACCGCATAATAAAACATTTCCTCATTCAGGGTATCCGACCGCCTGACATTACTTCCCCGCCCATTTTTCAGCGCTTCCTTCACTTCCGGGCGGTCCGCGTGATTCTCCATCTCCGTCTCTTCATCCTGTCCGGAGTCATACAGAACCTCGCCGTCCTCCGTGATCCAGGTAACCCTGGTGTTTTCACGGACTGCATCCATTTCTTCCAGGTAGGAAGGGCCGGATATCTCAATCGCTGTACAGATGTAGTCCGCTTCCTGGCGCACCTCGTCCTCCATGACTCTCACTGTCTGCCGGTATACCACAAAGGTCGTCATTGCATAGGCGATCACCAGCGTTGCCGCAATGATCAAGATCATATTTTTCTGAATCGTTGTTTTCAGCCTCATCCACAGTGCTCCTACTCACTCATCCTGTATCCGACGCCGCGGACTGTTTCAATCTTTTCGCCGCAGGGCCCGAGCTTCTGCCTCAGGGTCCGAACATGTACATCCACGGTACGGGTCTCTCCGTCGAAGTCATAACCCCAGATATCTTCCAGGAGACAGTCTCTGGTCATGACAATATTCGGATTTTTCATCAGCCGCTTCAGAAGTTCATATTCCTTCAATGTCAGATTCACCACTTCTCCTGCCGCTGTTACTTCGTGTTTTTTTGTGTTGATCTCAATCTCGCCGACTGCAATGATATCCTGAGGCTCCTGGGCATCTTTCCTGGTACGCCTGAGCACCGCCTTGATCCTTGAGACCAGCTCCATCATTCCAAAGGGCTTCGTCACATAATCATCTGCCCCCAGGTCCAGTCCTTTGACTTTATCGTATTCCGCACCCTTGGCCGTAACCATGATCACCGGTATTTCCCGGGTCTTGGGAGACGCCTTTAATTTTTTCAAAAGTTCCAGCCCGTCATCACCCGGAAGCATGATGTCCATCAGCACCAGCTCCGGGGTTTCCAGTGCCAGCGCTTCCAGGAATTCTCTTCCATCTTCAAAACCACGCGCTTTAAAGCCCGTGGTTTCAAGCGTGTATACGACGAGTTCCCGGATATTGCTGTCATCTTCTACACAAAATATCATGCTGTATCTCCTTAATTATTTAAATCTGGCTGTCTTTATGGATGCCAGTGATCGAAAACTCTACCCACTCTGCAATATTGGTGGCATGGTCTCCGATACGCTCCAGATATTTGGCAACCATGATCAGATCGATCGCTTCTTTTCCCTGATCACCTTTGTTGTCTGCAATCGCATCGATCAGTTCCTTTTTCGTCTCTTCAAACATGATGTCTACAGCATCATCTGCTTCCATCACACGTCTGCACAGCTCCAGATCCTTATTTACATAGGAAGTAACACTGTCGCGGACCATTTTTGCCGCTGCTTCTGACATACTTCCGATCTTCTTAAGATCCGTTACCTGAGACTTCTTTTCGGAAATGATGATCTCTGCAATATCGCTGGCCTGGTCACCGATACGTTCCATATCCGTGATCATCTTAAGAGCAGCGGAAATCTGTCTTAGATCTCTTGCTACCGGCTGCTGCTGCAGGAGCAGTTTCAGGCACAGACGCTCAATATCCTTTTCCATCTGATCGACTTCCTGATCTGCGTCGATCACATTTTTTGCTTCCTCAATGCTGCCGTTCTGCAGTGCCTTCGTCGCGCGGTTGATGGCCAGTTCGCACAATTCTCCCATATGGATCAGCTGTTCATTCAGCATGCCAAGCTGCATATCAAATTTATTACGCATAATTTAACCGAACCTCCCTGTGATATAGTCTTCTGTTCTCTTGTCTGACGGTATTGAGAATAGTTTTTCCGTATCATTGTACTCTACGACTTCACCCAGCAGGAAAAATGCGGTATTGTCAGAAACACGGACTGCCTGCTGCATGTTATGTGTTACCATGACAATAGTATAGTCCTTTTTCAGTTCCATCGCAAGGTCTTCGATCTTGGAGGTGGAAATCGGATCCAGGGCGCTGGTGGGCTCATCCATCAGAAGAACCTCCGGCTGTACTGCAAGGGCTCTGGCGATACACAGTCTCTGCTGCTGTCCGCCGGACATGCCAAGAGCGCTTTTTTTCAGGCGGTCTTTACATTCATCCCAGATCGCCGCATCGCGCAGGGATTTTTCCACGATATCATCCAGCTTCGCCTTGGAATGGATCCCATGGGTCCTGGGACCATATGCGATGTTATCGTAAATGCTCATCGGGAACGGATTTGGTTTCTGAAACACCATTCCCACTCTTTTTCTTAATACGTTTACATCAATATCTTTGAAAATATTCTTTCCGTCAAGGAGGATCTCGCCCTCAATGCGGCAGCCTTCCACCAGGTCGTTCATACGATTGATGGATTTTAACAGTGTGGACTTTCCACATCCGGAAGGCCCGATAAATGCTGTGATTTTATGTTCTTCGATCTCCAGATTTACATCTTTGAGCGCTTTAAAATCGCTGTAGTAAAGATCCAGATTCTTAATGCTTAATTTTGACATTGTTATCCCTCTCTACGCTTTCGTTAATCTCTTCGCTACTACGCCGGACAGCGTATTAATGCCAACCACCAGTACCAGCAGGATGACCGCGGTTGCATATGCCTGATCCATGTACAGACCTTCACTTGCAAGGTTATACATATGTACCGCAAGGGTACGTCCGGAACTCATGACGCTGCTTGGTATATCGGCAACCGTTCCGGCGGTGTAGATCAGCGCTGCTGTCTCGCCGACGATACGCCCGATAGCCAGGATGACGCCGGCCAGGATACCAGGAACCGCTGACGGAAGTACAATACGGAATACCGTACGGAGCTTTCCTGCTCCCAGTCCGAAGCTTCCTTCCCGGTAGGAATCCGGCACAGCCTTTAATGCTTCCTCTGTACTCCGCATGATCAGCGGCAGCACCATGATGGACAGGGTAAACGCACCTGCCAGGATGGAAAAGCCCCACCCACAGGTGGTAACGAAGAACAACATTCCGAACAGACCGTATACGATGGACGGAATTCCCTGCAGTGTCTCCGTTGTAAGACGAATCACTTCTACGAATTTATTGCCGCGTTTTGCGTATTCCACCAGAAAGATGGCGGAAAAGATTCCAAACGGAACCGCGATCAAAAGCGACAGTGCAGTCATGATGACCGTATTAATCAATGCCGGCATCAAAGATGCATTCTCAGAGGAGTATTCCATCGAAAACAAAGACGGCTGAAGGTACGGTACACCGTTGACCAGGATATATGCGATCAAAAAGATCAACACCGCAAAAGTAATAACTGCGGCCAGCATAACCAGGAGCATGACGACCATGGATCCCGGAGTTCTTGTATAACTTTTTAACTTCTGCCCAAGGGTCACTTCATTGACGCCTTTCGCTTGTGTGCTACTGCTTTTACTACTCACGGCTGTCCCTCCTGTTTAATAATGCTACACAGAAATTGATGATCAGGATAAACACAAACAATACCACGCCGGTGGCAATCAGAGCTTCCCTGTGAAGGTCTGTCGCATATCCCATCTCAATAACGATATTTGCTGTTAATGTACGGATTCCGCGGAAAATACCCTGCGGCATTCTTGCCTGGTTTCCGGCTACCATGATTACCGCCATGGTCTCTCCGATGGCACGTCCCACGCCCAGAACGATCGCCGCAATAGTTCCGGATTTTGCCGCCGGAAGAACTACACGGAAAATAGCTCTTTCGTGAGTTGCTCCCAATGCCACGGCGCCTTCATAATACTGGGTCGGCACTGCGCGGAGAGATGATTCTGTAAGGCCGATAATGGTTGGCAGGATCATCATACCCAGAAGCAAAGAAGCTGTCAGCATACTGCTTCCGTTTCCGCCGAATCCCAGGTCTCTTCCCAGCTGACGGATAATAGGCACCAGTACTACCAGGCCGAAGAAACCGTATACAACTGACGGAATCCCTGCCAGAAGCTCCGTTGCTGTTTTTAGTGGTTTATAAATCTGTTTCGGACAATAAAAAGCCATGAATACCGCAGTCAGGATTCCGATCGGAACACCGACAATGATTGCTCCGGCTGTTACATAAAGGCTTCCAACGATCATCGGGAAAATTCCGTAAATGTCATTGTTAGGTTTCCACATTTTTCCCGTCAGGAAGTCTAAGAATCCGATTTCTGACATTGCGGGGATACCATTTGCAAATAAGAACACACAAATGAGAGCTACCGCCAGCACCGAAGCGCAGGCGGCAATGAAGAACACTCCCCGCATGAATTTTTCAGTCCATGCTTTTGATTTCATATTACTCTACTACCTCATCCCATGTAAGAGCTTCGCCCGTATAGATAGATTTTACCTGATCGCTTGTCAGTTCATCTGTCGGGTTGTTGTTGTTTACGACTACTGCAATACCATCAGTTGCGATAACCTGTGCCTCAAGACCTGCAGAAAGCTCATCTTCTTTTACTTCTCTGGAAGCCATACCGATGTCATATGCACCGCTGATTGCAGATTCCATACCTGTGGTAGAGTCTGTTGTCTGAAGTTCGATCTCTGCATCCGGATTTACCTCAGCATATGCCTCGATCAGCTTTTCCATAACAGGAGATACGGAAGAGGATCCGCCGACCACAACCTTGCCTGCCGGAGCATCTCCTGCATATGCTTCTGCTCCATCAAGCGGAATATAACCTTCTTCAGCTACTACATCCTGGCCTTCCTGGCTCATGATGAATGAAATAAAGTCTTCTGCTGTCGGGTTGTTCATATCTGTTTTTGTTGCGATGTTGAACGGACGGGATACTTTGTAATCTCCGCTCTTGATATTCTCTGCTGTAGCTTCTGCCCCGTCAATCTTCAGAGCTTTTACGCTGTCATCCAGAGATCCAAGAGAGACATATCCGATTGCGTAATCATCACCAGCTACTGTAGTAAGCATTACAGAAGTGCTGTTTGTAATCTGTGCTTCTTCTGTGGTCATATCAACCTTCTCGCCGTCTACTTCTTCTTCAATTCCGAACAGCTCAATGAAAGCTCCTCTGGTTCCGGATCCATCCTCACGGGATACGATGGTGATGTCCATGGAAGAATCCCAGTCGCTGCTTCCTTCTGCTGCTGCATCTCCTCCCTCAGCAGATGTGTCTTCGGAAGATCCGCCACATCCTACTGCAAGACTTGCAACCATTCCTACTGTTGCCATAACTGCAATAAACTTTTTCAATTTCATAATTCTTAATCTCCTTTGTTTCAGAATTTTTTGTTAGCTTCTTCACAAGGGATACTATACTGACGGAATGTTAAATCTGAAACAGGGCGAATGTTAAATCTATGTAAAATCTCAAATGGGGACGTACACTTTTGCGTAAAGTGTACGTCCCCATTTGCGTTTCAGGGTGTCCCCATTTTAATTTGCCCCTGTCCCTTTTGGAACTTGCCCCTGTCCCGGGCGCTATAGTCGCTTCTCAAAGTTGCCGTCTACCGAACAGCCCTCTGTAAAAATCATAAATGCATGCGGATCGATACTATGTACAATCTGCTTGATCTGCCCCACTTCATATTTAGATATCAACACAAATAAAATGTAAGATGTTTTATTCGTATACGCTCCTTCTCCGTCCCAATTCGTAACGCCGCGTCCCATCTGTTCCATGATCGCCTTTGAAATCCCCAGCTTTTTTGTAAAAATCATTACGCTGGTATTGATGTTCTGAATATGCACCCGGTCAATAGCTATTGAAAGCACCGTGGCATAGATCAGAGAATAGATGACTATTTCAATATTAAAGAGGAACAGACAAATAGCATAGACGAAAAAGTTCATCAGGATATTAATCCTGCCAACACTGAAGTTCGGAAATCTCTTGGTACAGCAAAGGCCGATGATATCCTGGCCGCCGCCGGAGCTTCTTCCTCGAAGGATAAGTCCGGTACCTGTTCCCGCTACAATACCTCCAATGATGCAGGCCGTCAAATAATCCTCAATGATCGGCTCTGCCGGTATCGGCACTATCATCATAAACATACTCTGAATTGCTACCGTTACCAGGGTTTTCACTGCAAATGCTCTTCCCAGTACACGATATCCCAGGTAAAACAGAGGAATATTCATCACAAAATAAATCATACCTGCCAGGTCCATGCCAGCCGGCACCGGTACATGCAGAAAGTCAACGATAAACGTACGTATCAACTGCGCAATACCCATAAATCCCCCGTTGTACAGGCTCATCGGCACGATAATCAGATTAACCCCCAGCGCAAAAAGAAGGCTTCCCACCACCGAATATACTGCCTGTGTCACTCCTGCCTTCTGCTTCGCATCTAATTTTTTCCACATGTCAAATCCCTTTCCTTTCTCATTTCCTCAAATATTCTATAATCGCCCTGCTCTCCAGGCTTATAGTTGAATATTTTCCAGGTCGCACTCATTCTAGCATTTGACAGCATATTTTACAATATTAATCTGAAATATCCTTATCCGGGGACACCCTGATTGACGATTAGGGACACCCGATATTGCAGATGGGGACGTACACTTTTGCAAAAAGTGTACGTCCCCATCTGCACATCTGCAAAAAAAGCGCCTGGCTTATCGCTCAGGCGCCTGCTGCTTGTCGCTCACCGTGACTAATATGCTTTTTTCTTGCTTTTTTCTTCTCTGTCTCCTGATCTTCCAGACATTTCTGGATCGCTTCATTCAGGGACAGCATTTTTTCATCCAGGGAAGATACCATTTCTGCACACTCTCTTAAGTCCCTGCTGATATAATCCGGTGCATTTCCTTCAAACTTATAGTAAATCTTGTGTTCCAGGCTGGCCCAGAAATCCATCGCAATTGTCCTGATCTGAATCTCTACTTTTGTATCCACCACACTGTCTGACAGATAAATCGGGACGGACACCAGCATATGATAGCTCTTGTATCCGCTTTCTTTTGGATTCTTGATATAATCCTTGATTGACAAAACCTTCAAGTCACTCTGATTTCCGATCATCTCAGCCAGTTGGTAAATATCCGATGTAAAGGAACAGATCAGCCGGACGCCGGCAATGTCATTGACATATTTTACCATGTTTTCAATGGAAATCTCATATCCGTATTTTCTGAGTTTCTTCACGATACTTTCCGGTGTTTTCACCCGGGTTTTAATATGCTCTATGGGATTATACTGGTGTACATGCTGAAACTCATCATTGAGGATCTCCAGCTTTGTTCCAACCTCTTTTAAGGCAGAAGTATACAGAAACATGATCGTCTTCCAGCTGTCAACATCTTCGTAATTCTTGATGGCGTTCTCCATACTCAAGGTCCTCTCTCCTCTCTTTCTCGAAGAGCATACTCCATATGTTACATAGTATAACATATCCGGGAAAACTGTGTCATGGATTTTACATATATTTAAGAAATTAGAATTCAATGCCCTCCCTTGCCGAGACCCCATCCTCGTATGGATGATGGATTTTGGTCATCAATGTTACATAATCCGCCATTGTCACCAGACGGTCTGACGCCTCATGACCTGTCAGGATTACCTCCAGCCCTCTTGGCTTATGCTCGAGGAAACTTGCCAGCTTTTCTTCACTCAATACATTAAGATGTACTGCACAAAGCGCTTCGTCCAATAATAAGAGATCAAAAGGCGAACAAAATTTTACAATCTCATCCAGCGCCTTGTTATTATAATGAGTAAGCTCTGCTTTTTCCGGCCCATTCATACGGCTGACAAATTTTACCGGCTCCCGCCCCGGCAGACAGGTCACGTTCGGGAGCTGTTCCAGGATTTTCCGCTCATTAGACCCATTGTCCTTCAGGAACTGAAACACAAGTACCCGAAGCCCAGCGCCAGCAGCCCGGACTACCTGTCCGACAGCCGCAGTTGTCTTGCCTTTGCCGTCTCCGTAATAAATATGGATCTTTCCCGTGCCTGTCATATGATTTCCCCGCTTTCTTTCGTATCCTGTAGTCTATTATAATCAGATAAGCGGAAAATGTATAGCATGTTTTAAAATTCCAGCTTCATATCACCAAAACGGATCCAGTTTTTCTTCCTCATAAACTCAGAAACCCCAAGGCTGATCCCTGCCGGCAGTACAAAATGCAAAAGCAGGATTTTTACCAGCACCATCACCGCCGATTCACTCTGGGTCATGACCTGCCAGGTCATAATCTGCCCTACCAGCCCTGCTGTTCCCATACCGGAGCCTGTTGCATTGCTGGTCATATGAAAGACCATGGTGCCCACCGGCCCCAGAATTGCACTGGAAATAATGGCCGGGAGCCAGATTACCGGTCTTCTTACAATGTTTGGCACCTGCAGCATAGAGGTCCCGATCCCCTGAGCCAGCAGGCCTCCCACTTTATTTTCCCGGTAGCTGGCCACCGCAAATCCCACCATGTTGCAGCAGCAGCCGACCGTTGCTGCCCCGGCCGCAAGTCCGGACAGGTTCAGAATAATCCCAAGAGCCGCCGAGCTGATCGGCAGTGTCAGAATCATTCCCATCAGTACCGACACTACCACGCCCATCAGAAATGGCTGCTGCTCTGTTCCCCAGTTAATGAGAGAGCCAAGCCATGACATGAATCCGGAAATCGGCGGTCCAAGAATCAGCCCCGCAGCGCCGCCAGTACCGATGGCTACAAGCGGTGTCACCAGGATATCTACTTTTGTTTTCCCGGAAACCAGATGTCCAAAAAAGATTCCCACATAGGCTGCCAGAAACGCCCCAAGTGGTTCTCCCGGCCCCGCATAGACCATATTTCCCTCTGTCAGCACTGTTCCCGCCAGCAGATTGCTGGCAAAGGCTCCGATCATCCCGGCTGTAGCTGCGGATACAACTACCAGGGGTGCTTCTTTGAATTTATAAGCCACCGCCGTACCAATGCCGGCTCCCGTCAGGGAGGCCGCCACCTTGCCAAGCACAAAGATCATATCTCCTGCCCCGCCGCCGATCAGCGTCCCGATCTGCTGAATGATCGTTCCGATGATCAAGGTTGCAAATAACCCGTGAGCCATGGCACTTAATCCATCGATAAAAAACTTGTCCAATGCTTTTTTTACTCTCTCCATCTCATTTCTCCTTACCAACTGTACGCTTCATGTTTACTCTTTACACATACATTCTCATTAGTCATTACATGTGTCTTGTCATCTGAAAAAGTTTAGCACAAGAGCCAGAATAAGTAAAGAATTTTTTTAGGACTTTACATCACATCCCAGACTTTTTATACTAGCAATAGACAACCCATTTGCAAAGGAGGGAGCCCATATGTTCCGTTTATGGGGAAAAGAATTCAAAGACAATCGGATGATCCGGGACACCGTGATCTGCGACGATTCTGACGATACCCGGACCCACAAGATTTTTCATGCCCTGGAAGCAATCTGCTACGAATTCGATCTGAGCAAACCCATTTGGCTGGATTCCACCATACAGGAGTTTCAGCGTCATTCGAAAACAAGATTCACACAGGATCACTTTGTAGATTCTATTGATTTCGATTATCTGGAAATCCAGGTCATTGAAGAATGATTGGGGACAGGGAGAAATACAAAAAGGGACAGGGGATTTGTCAAAAGGGGACGTACACCTTTGCAAAAAGTGTACGTCCCCTTTTGACTATTCGCCGCGTATCGCTGCCAGCGGGCTTAACCGCATCGCACGCAAAGCCGGAAAATAACCTGCCGCCACGCCTACCAGCATGGCAAATCCCATGGATGCCAGCACCAGCCAGCCAGGAATATACGAAATGTTTCCATCGAACCCCATAGCGGCCCCGTGGCCGGTAAGAAAGTTGATCGCCGCCGACAAAAGAAGGCTCAGCACATTCCCGGCCACGCCCCCGATCAGGCCGATAGCTGCCGCTTCCATCAGGAACATCTGCCGGATATTCTTAAGACTGCAGCCCAGCACTTTGATAATGCCGATCTCTTTCGTACGCTCATAAATAGACATCATCATAGTGTTGGCAATGCCGATGGCCGCTACCAGTAAAGACACGGCGCCGATGCCGCCCAATACCGCCTGGACGATGGCGAACTGCCCCTTCATACTGTCCAGATATTCGGCATTGGTCTCTACATTATATCCCATATTCCGGATCACGTTTGCCACCTCATCCACATACTCTATGTCCTCCACCTTCACCTGTGCATATGAATAGCAGAATTTCGGATACGGCTTTCCGGATTTGGTTGTCGGCTGCCCCGGAATCACACGGCCGGAAAATTCCTTTTTTAATGTCTGTTTTAACGTGTCCAGATCGCAATACACATAATAATAGTAGGAGTTGTACTCATCCGGGCTTCCTTCCACCATCCCGCTTGCCCTCACCACATGCTTCTGCACAGATCGGACAGGGGACTGGACTTCCGAATTTTCTTCCTGTTCTCCATTTTCCCCGCCGCCTTCCCGGCTGCTTCCGCTGCTGTTTTCTTCCTGCTGCTGAAAATAAGACTCTGTATCCAGTATCAGGAACAGAGAATCTTTCATAAAATCGATCTCCGGCAGCATCCCCGTATCATAATACCCATCTCCGCTGCCTCGTTCATAAAACATCGTCGGGATTCCATTTCCATACAAAAGTTCAATCTGCTTTTTCCCGCTGGCAGGCAGGGTTCCTCCGGCCAGCGGGATATTCATTGCTTTCAGGCTGTCCGGCGGCATTGCCTGCAGCTGCACCTGCCCCTCATAACCGCCCTTCAGCAGTACCACCGTCATTTCATAGACCGGCGCTGCCCGTTCTACATGCTCCAGATCCGCAAGGGATCCTACCGCTTCATCGTCTATATATTTTTCCACCTCCTCAGAGGCTTCGGAATACATCATAGAGCTTCCGGCATCTGCACCGCTCACGCGAATCATAGTCAGGCCGCCGGACTGCTCCACTTCCCGGTACAGCGACTGCTGAAGGCCAAGTCCAAGAGAGATCATGACCACAATGGAGGCCGTTCCGATCAGCACGCCAAGAACCGTCAGAAAAGTCCGGAGCCTGCGTCTCTTTAAATTACTAAGGCTCATCCTCAGAAGATCTTTCCAGTTCATCCAGCAACGCCTCCTCTGCATCCATTGTATGGCTCTTTTTCCTGCGGATCAAAAGGATCCCGGTGACCACCCCCGCCAGAATTACGGCTGCTATCAGAACTGGTATCCCCGGAAACCCTGCACCGGTCTCTTCTTCCGTTGGAACCGCTGCCGCCAAATCCTCTTCTGCTTCTGTCACTTCCAGCTTCAGCTCCTTGGTGGTTTCAGAAACATTTCCCGATTCATCCTCATACATCAGCTTCATGGTCACTTTTTCCGGACCTTTCGTGGCTTGTTTTCCCTCCAGCATCGCATCAATGGCTGCCGATGCTCCAGACTCCACGTTGCCCATAAATACTTCTTCTGTTTCAACCGCCGGGCCTTCGAATACTGCTTTTACATTATACAGCCTGGTCCGTCCCAGATTGTAAAGATTGGTCATCACATTGGCCTCGTCGCCTACCGCAATGCTCTCCGGACTCAGTTCAAATTCACTGAATTCAAACCTGGCGTCCTGTCTGACCGGAACGGAGATCAGAGACTCTGCTTCAATCTGCTGTGCATTCCCATCTTCATATTTCATCGTCAGATTCATGCTGTATGGCTTCTGCAAAAGATCCGCCCTGGTATTCAGCTGCAGCGAAATGTCTGCCGTCTGCCCCGCCCCGATTCCGTCAAGGAAAACCGAGCTGGAGCCTGATACCGGAAGAAAGGCCGGAGCCTGCGTTTCTTCCGATCCTTCTGAAGGAGCCTGCAGGTCAAAGAGCATATTGGAAACTCTTGTCCTGGAGGATGTATTTTTCAGATGGATCGTCAGAGTAAAATCCTCTCCTGCCCGAACCTCTGCCGGATTCGTATCAAACCCTGTTACGATAACCCGCGGGATTGAACTGCCGCTCTCTGCTCCGGCTCCCCCTGAACCAGCCCCGCCACTGTATATGGCATCCCCATTGCTGAATCCTCCTGCGTCCGTGTATGTAGGGGCGGTTCTCTGTTCTGCTGGCACATCTGCTGGCCTGGATTCTTCCTTTGCAGTCGTGTTGACATAAAATTTCTGATGAGCCAGCGTCTCGCCTTCTGCATTGACAGAAAATGCAATCGTATACCTGCCCGTCTTAACATCCTCCCTCTGTGTAAAGGAAAATGCAGTCTCTACCGTCTGCCCCGCCGGCAGGTCTATGGTCTGTCCGTAATCCTGATAATCCGTTACAAAGGGCCATTCTTCGCTGCTGTTTCCCATTTCCGGGAAAACCCGTGCCCCCAGAATATCCTGCTCTGTATGATTCGTGACTTCCAGGATCCACGTTTCTTCTTTCCCCGCCTGATACACCGGCACCTTATTATCTTTGGAATACAATGTGATCTCTGATTCTGCCGCATTTACTTCTGCCGGATTTTCCAGGAAGGACTGCACCAGCATGATCAGCAAAAGCCCGACCGCAGCAGCCAGAGCGCATTTTATCAGGATCTCGCCTCTTCTTTTTCCCACCACTTTCTTCATACTTCATTTCCCCCTTCAATTTTCACGATCTTTCCGTCACTGATATGAAATACCCTGTCCGCATAGGACGCAAGCCCATTATCATGGGTCACCATTACCAGTGTTTTCTTCTGTTCGCATACCACCTGCCGCATCAACTCCATCACTTCCCGGGAAGTATGCGAATCCAGGTTTCCCGTAGGCTCATCGGCAAAAATAATCTCCGGATCCACCGCAAGAGCTCTGGCCACGCCCACCCGCTGCTGCTGTCCTCCGGACATCTGACTCGGCAGATGCTTTTTATGCCCTGACAGTTTCACAAGATCCAGCATCCGGTCTGCCACCTCCAGCCGCTTCCTGACCGGAACGCCCCGGAAGCTTAAAGGCAATGCCACATTTTCCAGTGCATTCATTGTCCCGAGCAAATGAAAGGCCTGAAAAATAAATCCCACATGCTCCCGGCGAAAAGCCACCAGCCGGTCTTCGCTAAAACCCTCGATCTGATGACCTGCAATCCGTATTTTCCCCTTCGTTGGCTTTTCCAGACCGGCCAGCATATTCAAAAGTGTGGATTTCCCTGATCCGGATGTACCCACAATCGCACAGAACTCTCCTCTGGGGATCTCAAAACTAACGCCGTCAAGGGCATGCACAACCTCGTCACCTACCCGGTACAGCTTGTATAGATTCCTTACCTCTATTACGTTTTCCATACGGTCTCCTCCTATGCTCACCAGCATAGCGTAAAAAACCTAATACTTATGTTGGAAATTCCGAAAGATTTTCTTAATATTGAAAAACAGACTTTACCGACAGAAACGGCAGACAAAAAGCCGAAAGCACTGATCTTTCAATGCTCTCGGCTCTTTTCAAGCAGATGACGGGAGTCGAACCCGCCTCCCCAGCTTGGGAAGCTGGTGTTCTACCGATGAACTACATCTGCATATCAAATAATCACAGAAAGTATTATAATACAAATCCTTTAAAAATGCAAATTCTATTCATCGGCAATTTCAGGTCTTTTAAAAATGAAGATCCTATTCGCCGGTAAATTCAAACAAGTCCTCCACTTTTACTCCAAAGACTCCTGCTATATCCATTGCAAGCTTCAGAGACGGATTATATTGTCCTTTTTCCAGATGTCCGTTCATCTCCCGGCATACTCCCACAAGGGCCGCAAGCCAGACAACCATGAAGCTGTTCAGTAAAAGATTTACCAGAAACGCACGGAAACCGGCCTTCCGGACATCCAGCAAAAACAGCTCGTCCATAGGTGTATTCCGATAGAGAAAGAACAGCAGATAGACCCGGATTTTTTTACCTTATCTCTTTTGCCCCTTTCACCTGGTCAAGACGAATGATCCTTACAACCGTTCCCTTCTTCTCCTCGCACTCCAGCTCCAGCCATTCGTCGTCCATATCTCTTAAGAATCCTCTTGTACTGTATATGACATCTATATTTACCATAGGTTCTTTTATCGTTACCTCACAGGATTTGCCCAGGTATTCCGCCAGAATTTTTTTCCAGTCAGATTCTGTGGCTTCTCTTTGCTTTTCTTTGCCCTTTCGCTCCGTATACTCCACTGCAAGATAAGCAAGCAGACCGATCCCGGCAATCACACCGAATGTTATGACTCCCATAAGCCCTGTCATCATCCGTTCTCCACCTCCGTTTCCACTGTCAGCACCGCCCCTGTGATTTTAGAAAGTTCCACCAGCTTTACCACAGTCTCTTTCTGCCGGAGTGTTCCTTCCCTGCGGCGCTCATACTCAATCCGCATCCACTCGTCATTAACTTCCAGTATTCTCACCTGTGTATTGCCAAGTAAATCATCAATGGCAGCCTCCGTTTGATCCAGATACTCCAAGCGACATTTCTTCCCCATCAGCTTTTTCAGTATATGCAGATCCTTTGTCTTCTTTTGGGCTCCAGAACGCTCTGCCGCACCGCCCGCCAGCTCATCCAGACTGATCCGATAGATTCCGGCAAGCTCTGCCGCTTTATCAAGAGTCGGCGCCCCCTGCCCGCACTCCCAGTTGGAAATCGTCTGTCTGGTGACATCCAGAAGATCTGCGATTTCCTGCTGGCTGTATCCGTATCTTTTTCTGAGCAATGCCAGCCGTTCTCCCAGTGTGCCGCTCTTTATATCTTCCTTTTGTCTTTCCATTTTTCGCCTGCCCCTCCTTTGATGTTTTTTCCAGCATAGCAGAAGCGCGGACCAATTACCAGCAAATCGCTTTGGAATCCATGCAAAATATTTTTGCGCAAAAAAAGACTGATTCCGCAGCTAACAGAACCAGTCCTCTTGTCCCAGCGTTTTATTCTGTTTCTCCCATTGCAACTTTAATTTCATCTGCATCTCCACAGATTGCTTCAATTGCATACTTCAGGGCATCAGATATCATTTCCACCGACATACTCGGAGTCCCGTCAGGCAATTCCAATACTTGTTCCGGACAATAAGGAACATGAATAAATCCTCCCAGCATCTCCGGATATTCTCTGTCAATCATATACAACAGACGGTACATAATATCGTTGCACACAAACGTTCCTGCCGTATATGATACTCGTGCCGGTATCTGATGATCTTTCATGGCCTGTACCATTCTTTTCACCGGAAGTTTCGCAAAGTATGCTGTCTCACCATCTTCCTTGACAGGCACGTCAAAAGGCTGGTTGCCTGCATTATCCGGTATTCGGGCTTCCATAAGATTGACTGCAACCTTTTCTACGGTCATACCGGACCTTCCTCCTGCCTGTCCCACACAGATTACCGCGTCCGGCGAATATTCCTCGATTGCTTTTCTCAACACTTCTTCATCTTTCCCGAATACAGTCGGGATTTCCTTTTTGATAATCTCGTTGCCGCCCAGTTCATCCGGGAGCAGTTTTACCGCCTCATATGCAGGATTTACAGCTGCCCCGCCAAAAGGATCAAAACCTGTGATCAATACTTTCATATAATATACCTCACTTCTAATATACCTGTGGTTCGGGAATAATGATTTTCCCTTTTTCCATGATTTTCCGGTTGTCTGCATAAATGTCCGGTTCCAATGCGACCAGATCAAAATGGCTGGTTGCTTCATGAACTCCGCCAAGGGCAATATTTCTCCCAAATCCGATATGGAAGGTGCCATAGGCTGACTCATCTTCAATATAGCATTTCCCCCGGCATTTTGAATACGAGTTCAGACCAATCCCAAACTCACCGGCCACATACATCTCAAAATCCTGAAAACTTACCAGATAATCCTTAAGCCGTTTCCCATCCGCCTTATCTTCAATCTCGCTGATACGTCCTTTTGAAAATGTAATCCTGAAAGGCTCTGTTACTTTCCCGATATAGCCCATAGAACCGTCTACGATCATCGTTCCCTCTGTCTTTGTCTCTTCAATTGGAATATATAATTCTATACTCGCAGAAGAAAAGCCGCCTCCGTCTTTTACATCTCCATTAAAAAATCCTGCATTTCTCCCGCTCTTATACATTCTGAGTTTTGTTCCTGCTTTCGTTGTCACATCCAGAACCGTGGCGCTGTCCAGATATTTTTTTATCACCTGCGCCATCAATTTACTTTTCTTTGTATCCATCTTCAGAAAGGAATATGCCAGCATAGATCTTTCATTGTTAGTAGACAATGGCAGCGACAGGAATTTGCTTCCGTGCTCTATCGCACGCTTTGCCGCCTTTGTTGTCACTATGGAATACTCCGTGGCGCCTACTATCGTATGATAGGCGTCAAACATATCTTCGTTTTCATCAAATAAAACTCCGATTCGCTTTCCTCTGTCCTCCACTGCCAGAATATCTACATACCGTGATCTTTCCTGAAAGCACTGTTTCATCAGCTGGGCTTCTTTCAAATGATTCTCCGTTGTAACGATCAAAACACGTTCCCTCGCCTTCAGATGGATCCATTTACGCGCGATGGTTCTTGCTCCGCTCATCATTCTGGCCTGTTCTGCCTCGCTGTATCTCATACCCTCACCAACACTACTGTCATTATTTCAATATAATCATATATATGATCTGAACTGTCAGCAGGATGATTGCCGGAATGATCTGATTCTTAATTACTCCGAACCGATTTTTCATATCCAGCATAGCTATCGGTACAATATTGAAATTCGCCGCCATCGGTGTACAAAGTGTTCCACAATATCCACAGGTCAACGCCAGCATCCCTATCACTACAGGATCAGCGCCATACTGAAGAACAAACGGTGCACCGATTCCTACAGTCATGACTGTGATTGCCGCAAATGCATTTCCCATGATCATTGTAAACAATGCCATGCCAATAGCAAATACAATAATTCCCACATTCACATTTCCCTTGGGGATGACATTTCCTACGATCTCAGAGATAACCTCTCCTACTCCTGCAGCAGTAAATACCGCGCCAAGGCTTGCCAGAAGCATAGGCAGCATGCTCAGCGGCCCGACCGTTGACAACAGTCTCTCCGAATCCTGTAGAAATACTTTCGGTGTATTCTCTTTTGAAAATGCCATCAGAAGAATAACAGATACGATAATACCTGCCCCAATACCTACGATTGCCCCCAGATCCGGAAGGAAAATCGCAAAAAGTATGGCAAACACACCAATTGATAAAGCTGGTGCAAAAATCTTCATCCCAATCGCATTGTACCTCTGATCTACAGACTTCTCGGAAGGTGCTTCTGATTTTCCGATTTTGACTTTTCCAAAAATGGCAGGCAGAGTCATAACAATGACCAGGATGCCGTCTATCATAGCAGGGATCCATCTTCCAAATGCCAGAACAATTCCCAGAGCGCACCAGAAAACAGCAGTCCCCACACGGGACGGATTTTCTTTATCTCTTGCATTTTTCACGCCCGTATAAATAGTAATCAATCCCATAACAATGTAAACAACTTCCAGAAGTTTTGTTCCCAACGTAATGTCTGCACTTGTAAAAAATGACATTTCTTCACCCCCTACTTCTCTGTACCGTAATATTTTTTCGTCAGTTTTTTATCGCGAAGGAAATAGTAAACAATCCCTACAATCAAAGCAAAAATACCGATTGGAATTTCCACGAGCGCAAGATCTATAAGCTCTACATGATACCCTAAAGGTTCCAGCGTAGACTGTACCAGAAGACCTCCCGCACCTCCGACGAACAGAACCTGGCAGAAGAACCATGCAATATTCTCCATGCCAGAGGCCATTCCTTTCAGTTCCTCTACATGATCTTCATTTGGTTCATGCCCCTGTGCCTTAATCGCGCCATCGATCATAGGCATAATGATCGGCCGCACAAAACCGGCAACTCCTCCAAAACTTACGTTAAATGCCGCAAATATTCCTCTCATGATCCCATAAGCCCCGACAACCATGCCGGCTGACGCCCTTTTAAACCTGCCGATCAAAGCAGCAGCCGCATTTTTCAGTCCGTTTCTTTCCAGAGTCCCTGTTACCAGCATGATCAGAATAAAAATTGCCATGCTCCGGTTCGATACAAAGCTCTCCCCAAAGGTTTCCAGCAGTCCTTCCACGCCAAGACCGCTGACTATTGCGGTCACGACTGCTGCCACAACAATGATCAGAATCGAATCAAGCTTCAGGGCAAATCCGATAATAACAATCAGTATTCCCAGTAATTTGAGCATGTCCATCATTTCCATATCATTTTCCTCCTCAAATCAAATGATGATCGGGCGTTTTCTTGTTAACGCCGCTTTTATATAGTCTTCTTGCATCTCCCACTCCTGTTTATAAACGCAGGATGCCTGCATAATCTTTTCCAGAATTGCCACATCGTGGACCATATGAGCTCTGGCGCAGGAGTACAGATAATCTCCCTGTGCAGTTTCATCTGCCACTTCACTTACATAATCCAGACTTAAAATCCACGGATAGCGTATAGATGGATATCTGTGCGTCGGATCATACTCATGCGGGATCCAGTAATTAATCATGTTTTTATAATAATCTGCCGGAAACATTTTTGGCAGCCACGCATGTGCATACTTTTCAAATTGTTCTGCCCACATCTTATTTTCCCTTGTAATCTCCTCGTCATCCATAAACGCATCTGCGATCACATCCTCCATCTTTTTGTTCAGCACATAATTGCTTCGGTATGCCTCTCCTGTAATATGATAGAAGTAGCCGTACAGCAAAGATCTTGGCAGCCAGAATCCTTTATATGCAGGGGACGTATATCCCGAAAACTGCTGTTCCCATTCATGACTTGGCACCCCGTGATTGTCGATCAATACATCCGGAAGGAATGTCATAAACAATCTGCGCATTGCTTCCGCTTCTGTGTGAATAGTCTCTGTTTCAAACAGATCATAATAAAATTCCTTGCCAACCGCATTAAACCGGGCCACATGCAGTTTCCAGTTGGGATTCTCTTTTTGAAGCTCGTAATGGATCGCAGCCCCATCCACATTTTCCATTGGAAGAATCACCAGATTCATCCGGTCAGGAAGTTCTGCAAACTTCTCATCTGTAAGGATTCTTTTGATCAGCATAAATGCCGAATTGGTGCTGGACACCTCGTTGGCATGATGTCTGGAATCTATAATCTGAGATGGATGAGCTGTAATCCGTTTTGTCCTGGATATATATCCCGATAAATGTGGTCGGATCTCAACTGCATATATATGCCTTCCTTTATAAGAAACTGCAGTCGGATAAACACTCAGTTCCGGAACCTTTTTCAGCTGCTCTATGATACGGATATAGTCGTCATATCCAATCACGCTCTTCTCTGACAGGTCGATCTCGCAGATATCCAGACTTTTCTCCTGCGGCCTTGTGCCCTGTGGGACTTTTGCCTCATAATTCCTTTCCGGTGTCTCAAATATGATTTTCGTAACGCCTCCCAGTTTCCCTGACAGAGCAAGCTTTCCTTCATCTAAAAGATTTACATATGCCTCCACCGCCTTTTCGGGCGCTCCTTCCACCCACAGTACGACTGTTTTACCATTCCCTTCTTTCTGGATACTCTTCATCCAGACATTCATATCCTCCTTCGGGATCTCCGGCCGGATCATTGTCCCGTCAGGCAGTTCAATGACTGGTTCCGGCGCTCTCTGGGAATAGAGAGTTACTTTCATCTGTGGTTTTCCGGCATGTTTCCGGATCTTTGGCAGTATCAGCCCCGGAGCATCGGTAACCTGTCCCGCTTTTTCCATCCCATAGTTTTTAAAATAATCTGTTCCTACAAAATAGATATCTTCATGCAGCCCGTCCAGCGAAGATAACAAATCCTCCCTGGAATTAAGATGTTCATCTGGTTCACTGGCCAGAATATCAAGCTGAAGTTTTTCGAAAAATGGCTGGGCCTGTACCAGATCCTTTCCCTTTGTTTTCGCATCTACATATCTTCTGATATCCGGCAGTACCTTTGTCTGATAAATCTCCCATATTTTCTCAACATCCGATTCTATCCGTTCGTCCAGGATCTTTTCTCCATTTTCAAATAGCCTCAGATACCCTGTCGCAGGATGGACTTTTCCAAGATCCGGATATGCATCGATATAGCTTCTTTCTGTATAAGCTGCTTTATAAGAAGAACGGTAAAGCTCCCGCCCCTCTTCTCCCAGAGCTCTCAGTTCATAGGTAAGATCTTCCTCACCTTCATACACCTTAAATATAACCTGATCCGCATCAATTCCGGTTTCAGCTGTAATCACATCTTCAATCGGATACAACTCCTGCAGATATCGTATTGGCATATCATACCATCGTTCCGGATCCTTTTCGATGTTGCTGTAAGAAGGCACAGCGCCGTCCTCATCCTTCCATTCCGTTACTCCCGGCTGCAAAAATGGTCTGAAGTATATCTCAACTGTTTTCAGATCCCTGTACTCTTTCAATTTGGGAACTTCTGTCTCACTAATCCAGGAAAAGCCCTGCTTATAAGAACAAAGAACCGTTACCCGAGGCTCCCTGATCCCCATCTTCATCAATCGATCTGTAATTTCTTTCTCCAGAGTTTCCCGGACTTTCTTATCTTCACTGACCGCTGCCTGAAGAGAGATTCTGCTTTCCGGATCAAGCTTTCCATAAACCTTGTTCTCCAGCAGAGTTCTCAGATCATCAACCTCCCAGCCAATGTCATACTCTACTTCATATTCTTTCTTTTCACTTTTATAATTGTAAAAAGTAATTCCCGGAAATTCTTTTTCCAGCTGTGCTTCATTTTCTTCTGCCGCCGGATCCACAAACGCCCTGGCTCCCTGCCCTGCATATGCCTTTACATATGCCATCTGCCCGTCCAGGGTGTGCATCCGCAGTCCTGTGCCAATTTCTTTCAGTCTGTCTGTCCAGGTATCGAACGTCCCCTGCATCGGAAAATGTTCACAAATGTCTGCCACAAATTCAAGAAGCTTCTGTCCTCTCCCGGATACTTTTACCAGGATTCTTCCATCCACTTCTTCCCAGTTGATTCCACATTCCTCCTTTTCTTCAAATACGATCTGGTTCCCCTTTGCCTCCTTGTCGCCTATCAGAGCTCCTTCGTAAGCGGTAGTCTCCATTCCATAACGAAATGCCAGATTGCAGGCCGCTTCGTACACAAAATCTTCTGCATCCTCCGGAATCACAAAGTGCAGATTCATCGCATCCGGCATTTGGTCCAGATCATGATCTTCCAGCAATCTCCCTTTTGAAAACAGGGTTTCAAGTCCCCTGACTCTCCGCCAGTCGTAATCTGGCATGGGAAGAGCCGCATCTGAAGCTGCCACATAATCCTCCGGTATCAGTACTTCCGGTACTTTCGGGCAAAATCTTTCTAATTCCCGCAGCGCTTTTGGAATTGCCAGTCCTTTGTTATGATCTGTTACTGGAAATACTGCTGCTTCTGACTGAAACCCCAGTATCCGTGCAAATTCCACTGCCATTCTTTTCTCTGCTACCGTCATACCGCTGCAAAAATGGATTTTATCTTTAAACTGCCCGATCATTCTCCTCATCTCCTTTCTCATCCTACAGTACGTTTCTAATTTTCGAACTATGTATCATATTCCGTACTGCGTTCCGTACTGCAATCCTGTTTTACCTATGATTTTACACAATTGATATGTTGGTGTCAATATTCACCTTTATTTATATGAATTTCACCAGAATTTTCGCACAATATTTTACCCTTTTAAACTTCGTTTATTCATGATAAATTATTGTTATGGATAATAATCAAAAAGGAGTTAATTGCTATGAGCAATACTAAAATCGGAGCAAAAGAAAAAATTATCAACGCAGCCTGGGAGCTCTTCCGCGAAAAAGGTTATGAAGAAACTACTTTACAGGACATTATCGATAAATCCGGAACGTCAAGAGGTGCTTTCTATCATCATTTCCGCGCAAAGGAAGACCTTCTTTTTCGGATGGCCTGGTACTTTGATAAAAAATATAAAGGCTGGCTGGACTCATTGGATACAAATTTTACTATCGTTGAAAAATTATTTCTGTTCGATGAATACTGCTGCCGTCTACTGGAAGAATCTGAATTTAAGCCTTTCCTTCAGCAGCTCTATGGATATGAGGTCATGACTAGTGGAACCCGTTATATTTTGGATGAAGATCGGGAATATTTTAAACTGGTACTTGCTTTAATGAGCGAAGGCATAAAAAATGGCGAACTGAATAAATCCGCCTCGGCCCTGGTTCTCACCCGCAGCTACACTGGACTTCAGAGAGGGATGACTTATAGTTGGCTTTTGGAAAACTGTCGCTATTCTTTACTGGAATCAGCTCATCCGATCATGAAACTATTTTTGGAATCTATAAAAGCATAATATATAACATTCTATCAAATTGAAAAGGAGTTTCTATGATTTCTACGATTGGCCTGAATATAAAAGCATTAAAAAAGGAACCTTTTTCCGGTTCCCATCATGGCATGCGCTATTATTTGCGGACAGAGGGCGACACCCTCTCTGCCTTCCTTTATCCGGAGCCCTGGTCCTTTGAGCGGACACCGGAAGAAGAAAAAGAAAAAAAAGACTTTCCGTTTACCCAGGAAGGACTGGATGCCGCCATCGACTGGATCAACCAGTCTTATGAGGCAAAACGTCCTTTCTGGGAACAGAAAGCCAAAGACCGCATGAAGCTGCTTCTTTAAAAATCTTTCAGCGCAGTCCTCTAGGCGCTGCGTTCCAGCACCTCTTCTGCAATATTACGGGCATGGTCAGAAATTCGTTCCAGACAGACCAGGGTATCCAGATAAACGATTCCCGCTTCTGTCTTGCACTGATTATTTGCCAGCCTCTGAATATGCTTATTCCTCAGACGCAGTTCCAGATTATCGGCCTGCGTCTCTTTTTCGATCACCTTAAGAGCCATGGCACGGTCCTGATTCTCAAATGCTTTCAGCGCATAACGGTAGCTGTCGGTACAGACTTCCATCATCTCCTTTAACTGTTCAATTCCTACCTCTGAAAATGATGTCTTCTTCTCATACAGCGTTTCTGCAAATTCTGAAATATTTTCACAGTAATCGCTGATCCTTTCCATGTCAGAAACAACCTGTAAAAGATGGGCCACGTCCTGATGTTCTTTCTCGCTGATCTGCAGCGCTCCTACTTTGATCGCATAATTGGTGATTCCGGCGCTTAAACGGTCTACTGTTGCCTCCTCTTCCTTCAGGAACTGGATATCGCTGTCCTTCAGGCTAAAAAGTACCTTTTTCGCCACCATCAGGGAATCTTCCACAATCTGTCCCATGCGGATCACCTCATTCACCGTAGACTGCAGCGCAAGCCCCGGTGTCTGTAATACACGCTCGTCCAGCTGTACCATGCTTTTGTCCTGACTGTCCTCTTCTACACGGCCGATCTTCTTTGCCAGCTTGATGATCCAGTCGGATACCGGGAACAGCAGGACGGTCGTGCAGATATTAAATGCTGTATGCACAATACTGATCTCGGTCTGGGTGATCAGCCCATTTGCCCATTCCGGCTGAACTACCTGGAAGAAGATGATCGCTGCTGTACTGAAGATAATCGTTCCTATGATGTTAAACAAAAGATGCATAAGGGCTGCTGTCTTTGCCGTCTTTTTCGCTCCAAGGCTGGACAGGATTGCGGTAACACAGGTACCGATATTCTGGCCCATAATAATATAGATAGCTGCACTGAAAGGAACCAGCCCGGCTGCTGCCAGACTCTGCAGAATCCCCACTGATGCCGACGAGCTCTGAATCACGGCTGTTACCAATGTACCTGCCAGGATCCCAAGCAGCGGGTTTCTTCCCAGTGTGACAAAGAGATTCGTAAAGCTTTCAGAATCCTGCAGCGGCTCAACTGCCGAAGACATGGTCGTAATTCCGATAAATAAAAGACCAAAGCCTACGATGATACTGGCAATCTCTTTTGAAGAACGGCGTTTTCCCACCAGCATCAGGATCACACCGGCCATAACTGCAATCGGCGCCAGACGGGCCGGACTTAAAAATTCCGCCCATTCTACAGAGGAGACCAGCCATCCGGTCACTGTCGTACCAATATTTGCTCCCATGATAACGCCCATGGCCTGCTTCAGATTCATGATCCCTGCATTAACGAATCCCACCACCATAACCGTTGTGGCAGATGAACTTTGGATTACCGCTGTGATCCCTGCTCCCAGCAGTACACCCATAAGCTTATTTTTTGTCAAGACTTCCAGCAAGGACTTCATTTTACTCCCGGCTGCATTTTCCAGGCCCTGAGCCATAATCTGCATGCCATAGATAAACATTCCCAAGCCCCCCACAAAGGGGATGATAATATCCAGGTAATTCATTCATTTCCTCCTAAACGTATTTTCGTCTCATTTCCTTCAGAGTATTTTTCATGTCCTTTTTTACAATACCATTTACGCACAGAGAAAACAATAAATTTTTTACTTTTTCTTAACTTATTATTTACATTTTATTTACTTTTTCAGATAAAATCCTCCCGGATCACTTTTTCATTTTAGGTTCAAAGACAAGAGCCGCAAGATATCCAAAGACGAGAGCCGCCGTGATGCCTGCAGCGCTTGCGCCAAGACCGCCTGTAAAGATTCCGATTATCCCTTCCTGATCTACCGCTTCCTTTACCCCGTTCCACAATAAATTCCCGAATCCCAGCAAAGGAACACTGGCACCGGCTCCCGCCAGTTCCTGGAATGGCTGATATATTTTAAGCGCTCCCAGTATGGCTCCGCCACAGACCAGCAGAACCATCACTCTGCCCGGCATTAACTTTGTCCGATCCAGCAGAATCTGCACCAGCGCACAGATCAGACCTCCGATCCAAAAGGCATTGAAATAATCCATAATGTTTCCCCTTCTTTCTATTCGATATGTTCCAGAACGATTCCGTGTGCAATGCCTGGAACGCTGGCGCCTTCATTGTAGCTTACCGTGGACAGAAGCGCTCCCGTAGGTACAAACAATACTTTCTGCCACTCTCCGGTCATAAGTTTTGGCAGGATATAGGATGCCAGTGTCACCGCTGCACAGCCACAGCCGCTCCCTCCGGAATGTGTATCCTGCAGGTTCTGGTCAAAAATCAGCATCCCACAATCTATATGGTTTCTCTTGATGTCATATCCCTGTCCCCGCATCAGATCAAACAGGATACTCTGCCCAACATATCCCAGATCTCCGGTGATGATCCGGGTGTAGTCATCCGGCTCCCTTCCGAAATCTTTCAGGTTGCGGATGATGGTGTCACAGGCTGCCGGCGCCATACAGGCCCCCATATTCTGGGAATCTTTTAGCCCATAGTCTACAATTTTCCCTGTTGTAACGCCAGTGATCCTCACATGCTGCAGCGCTTTTTCCCGGCATCTTCTCTCCGGGCCGGCGCTGACCAGAAACGCCCCGCTCCCTGTCACAGTCCAGTGTGCAGAGAGGGGACGCTGGTTTGCATATCCCAGTGGGAACCGGAATTCCTTTTCCGCACTGCCAAAGTGACTGGAGGTCACCGCCAGCATTTTCTCTCCATACCCGGCGGCCACGCACATGGCTGCCAGGGTCAGCGCTTCTCCCGCCGTAGAACATGCGCCATAAAGGCCAAACATCGGTATTCCCAGGGACTCTACTCCCATGGATGTCGCCACACCCTGACGCAGCAGATCTCCTCCGAATAGATAGCGCACATCTTCCGGCTCTGTCCCTGCCTTTTCTAATACCAGCGAACAGGCAATTTTCTGCATGGCGCTTTCTGCAGCTTCCCAGGTGCTTTCTCCAAACAAGTCCTCTGTCTCCACAAAATCAAACAACGCTCCCAGCGGTCCTTCCCCTTCTTTCTTTCCTGCCACCGAAGCCGCAAAGGTCAGATATGGCGCCTGCTCGAATTTCAGACTTTGTTTCCCTTTGATCATCAACCTGCCTCCTTTTATCCTCTTTGTTTATACCCACTGTTTCCAGATCCAGTAAATCAGCCCTAATATCCAGCTTGTAAAAACACCGTACAAGATCACGGGACCTGCAATGGTAAAAATCTTACAGCCGATTCCCATAACCTGCCCTTCTTTTTTGTACTCGATCGCCGGCGCCGCCACCGAGTTGGCAAAACCAGTAATTGGCACAAGCGCGCCGGCGCCGCCCCATTTCGCAACTCTTGGATAAATATTCCATCCCGTCAGCAATACACTCAGAAGGATCAGGCTAATCGAGGTAATGCTGCCGCATACTTCTTTTCCCATCCCCATATTCCTGCCAAAATTCATGATGACCTGGCCTAATGTGCAGATTGCTCCTCCCGTTACAAACGCCTTGGCCATATTCAACGGCAGACTGTGCACAGGTGTTTTGTGCTTCACATAATTTTTATACGCTTCCTGCTGCTTTTGTTTATCCACAAGTTATCCACCTCTCCTGTTGATATTTTTAATTGGGGACGGGGGATTTCTGAAAATCCCCCGTCCCCAATTACCAGCGCTGTGCAAAGAACAGCATGGCGCCGGCAGTTTTCCCCATAGCTATCCCCAATACAATGTATTTTATACACATTTGCAGCTTTGCCCTGCGGATAAATATAGGAAAGAGATTTAGTATTTCTGCCAGAGCCATTGCCCAGCACCCCACAAAAATCCCTCCAAAAAGGCCGAACAAGGGAAGGAGCCATGTACCGCCGGGGATCCGGAGCTGAAATATAAAAAAAACAGTTCCAAGAATACCGCCCAGTGCGATCGCATCTTCATACAGGCGGATGTGTTCCCCGGTATGGGTCCGGTCTGCAAAATCTGAAACAACTCCCAGCCCGATGATAAAGGAAAACACGCCGCCTGCAACCACCGCCCCGGCGCTTAGTCCGATGACCGCCAGCCATAGCTGCTGCATCCACATGTGTTTCCCCTCCTTTCCCTTTTACCTGATCTTCCCATACATTATTATCCCTTGCTGCCTTTGCCGTTACTGCTATCCTCCTTATTTCCGCTGTTTCTGGAATAATTTTCGATCAGGGTTGTCTGTATATCGTTTTCGTACAGACGCATCTCTACCTCCAGAGGTGTCGGATCCACGGATACTTTACTTTTTCCGAAATGATTAAAAAAGATCAGGATTCCAACGATCAGCCCGATTGAATACGTGATCTCCAATATGGTAAATCCATCGGAGGTCCGCCCGGTTACCAGCTGATAGATCTGTCCAAACATGGTTACCGTGTCCACATCATTATTAAAGGCCATCGCCGAAAAAGCTGCTCCAAAAAAGCTGATTAAAACCACGAAGACGATTTTTAAAAGATGCATAAGTTTTCCGGCATCCTTTTCCTTTTTATAGGTAATAATAAAATCAATCTCGCCTACATTCTGGATCTCCAGATCCGGGATTTCCCCATGGATCTTCTTAATCACGCCCAACACAGAAATGGCTGCCCGGCTCTCCTGCTTTTGATCTGTGTTCTGAAATGTCATAAGCGGGATCTTTTTGATTTGTTCCAGAAGCTTAGGATCCTGGCTCTCGATCTTGAGTACGTCTCCCAGCCGGACCCGGGGATTCGACACCTCAATATTTCGCTCTGCTTTTATATAGATAACTGCCATATCAGCATGTTTCCTCCAGTTCCTGGCAGACCAGCGTACCTTCGTTGACTGTACCGCCTTCCCCCGCGCTTACAAAATAGTAAATACATCCCATAAGGACAGCCGCACTGACTACGCAAATCAGACAAATCTTAAGCTTTTTCCTTGCTTCATCCACCATAGGTCCCCTCCTGTTTCCAGATTCTTTTGTCAACTAGTATGGATGGATTATAGGAAAATATGCATGTTCAGATACGTTCTCTTAAGTTTTTCAAAATTTTCTTTTCCATTCTGGATACCTGTACCTGAGAAATCCCCAGTTCTTTTCCCACCTGCGACTGGGTCTGATTTGCAAAATAGCGCAGGTAGATCAGGCGTCTCTCTTCTTTATCTAAATAAGTCAAAAGTTCCTGCAAAAGCATATGGTCCAGGATCCTATCTTCCTGTTCCTCCTGCTCCGGAAGTTTGTCCATCAGCCGAAGTTCCTGTCCTTCTTTCTGGTAAATAGGCTTGTGCAGCGACTCAATCTCGCTGCTGGCGTCCATCGCCATCAAAAGCTCCTCTGTCTCCACCTTCAGCTCCGATGCAATTTCCGTGATCGTCGGCTCCCGCCCCCAGGCTTCCTGCAGTCGCTCTCTGCAAGCGCAGGATTTGTACGCCAGTTCCTTTAAGGAACGGCTGACCTTGATCATCCCGTCATCCCGCAGGAAACGCTTGATTTCTCCCGAGATCATCGGAACCGCATAGGTGGAAAATTTCACTTCATAGGACAGGTCAAATTTATCGATTGCTTTTAAAAGTCCGATATTGCCGATCTGAAACAGGTCTTCTGCCTCCGCTCCGCGGTGAAGGAACCGTTTCACCACGCACCAGACCAGCCCGGCATTTTCCTGAACCAGCTGTGCTCTTGCCTCTTCATCCCCCTGGTGCGATTTCTCGATCAAAGTGGTTGTGCGGTCCATAATCTCCGTCCTTTACCTATCGTTTTTTCCATTTTTACTACCGTTCCTTCTCCCGGTGTGGAGACTACCTCCAATCGGTCCATGAAAGCTTCCATAAATGAAAATCCCATACCGGAACGGTCAAGATCCGGTTTGGTCGTAAACAAAGGCTCCATGGCCTGCTGCACATCTTCAATCCCCCGACCGTAATCCTCCACCTCAAGATACAGAGTTTTTCCTTCGGTGCGGCAGCGGATCGTGATCTTATGTATCTCGTTTTCATAGCCATGAATGATCGCATTTGTCACCGCCTCCGACACGGCAGTCTTCACATCCGACACTTCTTCTACGGTGGGATTTAAAGAAGTCATAAACGCAGCCACTGTCACCCGGGCAAATGCCTCGTTAGATGAACGGCTGTCAAAAGTCACCTGCATTTCATTCGTATTTTCCATTTACAAATCCTCCTCATATATCTGCATAATTTTCGTCACACCCGACATTGATAAAATCCTCTTCATCCTCTCATTTGTATGCACCGCAAAAACCTCCCCGCCCAGAAGGTACACCCTTTTGTACCGTCCCATGATCACCCCGATCCCTGAGCTGTCCATAAAATTCGTATCCCGGAAATCAAAAATCACATAGCGAATATGATTGTGCTCGATCAACCGATCCGACTCCTTTCGGATTTCCTCCGCATTGTGATGATCCAGCTCGCTGGGAAGAAAAATCGTCAGGTAATTCTCCTGCACCTGGTACTTCATAGTTATCCCCCTTTTCCACAGTTTTTCATCGTTTTCCACATCTTATGCCTCCAATGGGGACGGGGGATTTCTGAAAATCCCCCGTCCCCATTGGAGGCATAAGAAAAAAGGACGTGTATTTTTTTACACATCCTTTTCTTTCGTACTTCTTATCCACATTTTTCACTTATTTTTTTAGTTTTCCCCACTGCTTTCAGAACTGCTGTCCTGCCCGGCTCCGTCTTCCGCATTCTCGTCTGAACTGGTGCCGTTCTGCTCATCCAGGGCTTCCTGGGCGCTCTGTGCCGCGTCGGTGTCCGCATAGTCTTCGATGATGCGCTGATAGTAGACGTTTGCCTGATCCTGATCGCCGTTCCCCTGATAAGCCTCCGCCAAAAGGAGCATAGCCGCCCCGTCATTATAGCCGGCATCCATCTGGATCACCTGTTCCAGGTTAGTGATCGCGGTCTGATAGTTTGCCACGTCTACGCTTTCCTGAGCTGCCGAATATAAGGTGCTGCACACCTGGGGATAGATATTCCCGGTCATCTCATCAAAGGTTTCCCTTCCCACGGTTCCCAGCGAGTCGGCATTGACCTTTAAAAGTTCTTCTGCCATGGCCTGATTCCCCATATCGCCCGCATAATAATGCGTGGAAATATTCATGACAATCTCATAGCTGTCCTGCGTAGCCGTGGCTGTTGCCTGTGCGTTTTCTGTTTCCTGGCTGGTAGACCGGTAAGTCTCCAGTTCTGTCTGCAGTGCACTGATCTGCGCCTCCTGCTCCGCAATCTGATCACTGAAAGCTACAATATCCTGATTGACCGCATCCTGCCTGGATCTGGTCACCGCCGGCAGGACTAAAAACCACATGACCGCCACGCCCACCACCAGTCCGATGGCGATATTGGCAATCGTATGCATCCCTGCGCTTTCCTTGTAACCAGAGGACACGGGCTGGATAATCGTTTCGTTTCCAATACTGTAGGTAACCGTCTGCTGATCCTTTTTGTCCTTCTCTTTAATCTTTACCGTCCGGTTTTTGCGGATCTGATTCAGCTCATGCATAAGCTTAAGCGTCATATCATCCGTCTTGTCCAGCTTGTGCGCCGCCCGGACAGCCTGCCTGGCCTTCGAATACTGCTCTGTATGAAGGTATAAAAGCGCCAGCAGCTGATAGGCTTTTACAAACGACGGATGAATGTCCACCGCCTTTTTTAGCTGGATAATAGCCAGATCCTCCCCGTTCTGCCTTGCATAGCCAAGCGCCTGATTATATTTCTTGACAGCCTGGTTCACTGCCTCCAGTTCCGCAGAATTTTCCCTGGTTTTCTGAATATAATAATTGGCAATATTTTCATGAGACTTAAAATTTTTGCTTAAGATCCATTCCACCAGCGCCTCAGCCACATCTCCCCGGCCATAGTACACAAGCCCCAGGAGATTCCTGGCTGCAATATTCGCCCGGTTATACTGAAGGCTTCGTCTGAGAGACACAATAGCACCGGACAGATCCCTGATATTCGCTTTTTTCAGTCCGTCATTATACCAGTAATTCGACTGATACACCAGTTTTGTTGCATAATCCATATACTACCCTCTTATGGTTCTTTCTATTTGGTCTGCTCGATCATTTCCCTTAAAATATCTGTCATATCCGTCAGGTCTTCCTGATAGACCGCATCCTCGATTTCCTCAACTTCCAGACTAGGCTGGAATTTTTTCAGTTCCTCTTCAAAATTCAACATCCAAACCGCCTCCTGACAGCAATTTTTTTACCATGCCCGCCAGATACAAAGACCCCAGGCAATAAATGTCCCCTGCAGATCCCCCATCCTTTTGCAGCCGTCTTGCTTCAAGAAGTGCATCAGCAAGCCGCGGGCAGCACAACGTTTCTGTTTTCGTATATTTGCGGAACAGCTTCAGAAGCTCTTCCGCCGGCACCCCTCTGTCGTCTTCGATCTTCGTGACGATTATGGCTCTTACTTCCAGATGCCTGCACAAATATGCGATCATCTTTTCATATTTCTTATCTGACACCGCGGAGAACACCAGCACATCTCCGCCGGTTTTTCCGCTTTTCAGTCTCCGGACGCTGTCTACAAAGACTTCGATCGCCCCCGGATTATGCGCACCGTCTATAAAAAGATGGGGCGCCGCCTCTTCCATCCGTCCGGGCCAGTATACGCCTGCAAGCGCCTTAGCCCAGCGCTCCTGCCGTTCCGGAAGATTCATCTCTTCCCGGTGTCCCGACTGTTTGTCCCACAGAGTGTCTCTCTGCCCATCCAGCAGATATTCCACTGCCTCCAGCGCAATCTCCGCATTCATGGCCTGGCAGGTCTCACAGATGGGAATCCGGTAGATAACATCTTTATCATAAGTATTATCCCGTGAAAATGCAATATATTTCCGGGCAACTTCTCTGATTTCGTACGCATTTTTCGAGATTTCTCTACACCAGCTTCCCTGCGCCAGTGCAGTCCTCCTGATCACTTCCGAGGCTTCCGGCGAGCTTCCGTCGAAAAATACCGGTACGCCTTTCTTAATAATACCGGCCTTCTCTGCCGCAATCTTTTCAATGGTATCGCCCAGGATTTCCGTATGATCCAGACTGATGGACGTGATCACCGTAAGCACCGGATGGGGAACTGCATTGGTAGCGTCAAGCCGTCCGCCAAGCCCCGTCTCCAGGATAATATATTCTACGTCGGATTCCTCAAACACCTTCATCCCCATTCCAAAGAGAAATTCAAAATAGGACGGATGCCCAAGACCCTCCGCTTCCATTTCTGCCGCCGTGTCATAAACCTCCCGGAAGACCCGGTAAAAGGTGCCGTCGTCCACCGGCTCCCCGCTGATCTGGATCCGTTCGTTGACGGATACAAGATGAGGGGATGTAAAGAACCCCGTCTTCTTCCCCTCTGCCATCAGTATCGTCTTGATATAGGTGCAGACCGAACCCTTTCCATTGGTGCCTGCCACATGTATGATTTTCCGGTCTTCTGCCGGGTTCCCCAGCCTTTTTAAAAACTCACGCGTATGATTGAGCGGATGCTTTTTCGTAAATTTCGGTATTTCTTCTATATAGGAAACGGCTTCCTGATAAGAAGCCGCTTCCCATCTTCCTTCTTTTAAACTACTCTTCTTCATCGGCCTGCTCCACCCAGGACCTGGTCTTATCTGTCGCTGTCCCTTCCTGAAGGATCAGTTCCCCGTCCTGATAAATATAGATGTCCGACTTCCGGAACGTTGTATTGCTGGATCCCATCTGGCGAACCACGATCTCATCGCCATTCTGGAGCTCCACACCGGAAAAATCAAGCCTGGTATTATTCAGGAAAGAGGTTTTCATTCTTTCCCCGTTAACATATACCTTGCTGTTCTGCGTAAAATTCTCTCCATACAGGCTATAGCCGTCTTCCAGATGCGGCACGATGTTCTGAAGTGATACATCACGCACACCCATCACCATATGGCCTTCCGTGATCGGCGGCTCGCCGTTATACACGTACTGATCGCCATACAGAATATCATACTGCAAAAGCTCCAGGTCTGACAGATAATTTCTGGTCTGGCGCCGTTCCTGATGATAGTTGAACACAGTTCCGGAATGGATATCCAGACGCTCCAGCACATCTGCCATGATCTGATAAGATGGAATATTCCGGTCCTCTTTCGGGAGACCGATATTATCCCAGATCACATAATTGGTATTATAGAGGTACCGGCTCTTCAGATCCTTGGCTTCCAGTCCCATGGTCGGAAGATGGTCTCCGTAAAATACTACCACTGTAGGCTCGCCCCGGTCCTCAATTGCCTGGATCAGATTGCCCGCAAACTGATCCATCTCATATACCTGATTCACATAATATTCCCATTTATTTTTCAGGCCTTCATCTTCAATACCCTCTACTGTGATCTCCGGATTCTCCAGTACCTGCTCCTCCGGATAATCACCGTGGCCCTGGACACTGACGGTAAACACAAAATCCTGCTGTTCCGTGGTATCCATGGCGTCCAGGATATGGCTGACCAGAATATCGTCCTTAGACCAGCCGTTCTCCGTCTTCTGCAGGATATTCATGAACTCCTTGCTGGTAAAGCTGTCAAAGCCCATGTTATTAAATACCCGGGCACGGCTGTAGAAGTTTCCGCCATTGTTGTGGAGCGCATGTGTCCCGTAGCCAAGAGAGCTTAACGCTGTCGCCACACTCTCACAAACATTTTCTTTTACATAAGTTTTATAAGGATATTCTCCAGGCCCAAAGTACCGCAGGTTCATGCCCGTCAGCACTTCAAACTCTGTATTGGCTGTTCCCGCGCCTACAGAAGGCACCTTAAAGTATCCGGAAGAATAATTTTCAAACATGGAGCGCAGATTGGGGCATGCATCCTTGGATGTGGTAAAAAATTCGGCCTCTGACACGTCAAAATAGGATTCCAGCTGTACAAACAAAATATTCGGCAGCGCTTCATCCGCCCGTCCGGTCTCGCACTTTGTAATCTCCCCGTTATTGCTGATCGCTTCCATCGTTTCCTGGCTGTAGTCGTTGGGCTCGTTGATCCCTGTGTTGAAAAGACTGGCCATAAAGCAGTAAGGAAGCCCGTAATCTTCATAGGCAAAAGCGATATTCCCAAAGTAAGTGGAAACCACCCGCTTATCCACCGCCTGGTTTGACACCACCGCATAGAGGGCCGCACAGATGATCACTCCGATCAGTGCACGCACCCGGTGAACCTTCCCGGAATACTGGCCGCCCCGCTTCCACATGGAGATCACCCATACGATCACGGCCGCGATCCCGACTACCAGGATAATCAGCTCGAACCCATTGAAATAGTTACTGATCAGAGACAGCCCTTCCGAGGCCGCCTTCAGATCCTGTGCATTAAACGGAGTGACACGTTTTAAAAGCATATAACCGTTTGCCACTCCCAGGATCAGCCAGATCACGCTGATGATGATCCGCACGAAAATCCTTCGTTTGAAAAAGTATACCACCGAAAATGTGATAAATATCATGAACGCATTGTATAGAAATACCAGAGGCGTCCCTATCATATACTCTCCCGCCGCAATCACGGAGTGCCGTGAAATCGCTTCAATCGCAAAGTTAATCACGCAGGCCAGGAGTGCATGGAACACCAGTGAAAATCGGTTCATAAATGCATAGACCGGTTTCATTTTCTTTGCGAACTCGCTGTTCTTTCGTTCTTCCAGGATCCGGGCGCGCCGCTCTTTCCTGTTTTTCCACCAGGCTTTGACATCTTCTCTTTTTAAATTTTTAATCTTTTTCAGCCCGCCCTTCAGATCAGGCTTATGAATTTTTAGTTTCACGTTTTGCCTTCAATCCTTCCAATCTTTCTTTGACCTGTGCCATCATCTGCTCATAAGTTTCTAATTTTTCACGTTCTTCCTGTACCTTGGCTTCCGGCGCCTTGCTGACAAATTTTTCATTGTTCAGCATTCCGGTGGCACGGGCGATTTCTTTTGTCAAACGCGTTTCTTCCTTTTCCAGTCTCTCGATCTCCTGTTCAAAATCGATCAACTCTTCCAATGGTAAATATACTGTAGCATCCGGCACCACGATGGATACCGCATCCTCCGGTATTCCAACCGTATCGTGCTGGATGATCAGATCATTAACTGCCGCCATATTCTGGGCTGCCTGCCGAAGCATCTCCAGACCGGTACACAACTGAGCGTCTTCACATACCACATAGGCCGTAGCCTTGCGGTTCTTTGGAACATTCATCTCAGCACGCACGTTGCGGATGCCGCGGATGATTTCTTTATAATGTTCTGCAATATTTTCCGCAATTGGATAATTCCAGGACTCATCATACTGCGGCCAGTCAGACATCATCAGAGATTCCTCTTCCGGCACCAGCTTGCTGTATATCTCCTCAGAGACGAACGGCATATACGGGTGCAGCAGCTTCAGTCCCTTCTTCAGTACCTCCCGCAGAGTCCACAGGGCGTCGTTGGCGCTTTCCGGATCCTCATCTGCGTGATAAATACGGTACTTGGCAATCTCAATATACCAGTCGCAGAATTCATCCCAGATGAAATCATAGATCTTGGACAGAGCAATACCAAGCTCGAATTTATCCATATTCTCGGTCACATCTTTGACCAGGTTGTTGCATTTGGACATGATCCAGCGGTCTGCTGGACGCACTTTAAAGTCTGCCGGCTGAGTCAGTTTTTTATCTCCCAGGTTCATCATAATGAAACGGGACGCATTCCATACTTTGTTGGCAAAGTTCCGGCTGGCTTCCACACGTTCGTTGTAGAAACGCATATCATTTCCCGGCGCATTTCCGGTTACCAGGGTCATACGCAGGGCGTCTGCCCCGTACTGGTCAATAATCTCCAGGGGATCAATTCCATTCCCCAAAGACTTGCTCATCTTGCGGCCTAAGGAATCCCGCACCAGGCCGTGGATGAACACGGTGTGGAACGGAGCCTTTCCTGTATGCTCGTATCCGGAAAATACCATACGGATTACCCAGAAGAAAATGATGTCGTATCCGGTAACCAGTACATCCGTCGGATAGAAATAATCCAGTTCCTCCGTCTTATCCGGCCATCCAAGTACAGAGAACGGCCACAGCGCAGAGGAAAACCAGGTATCCAGGGTATCCTCATCCTGAGTGAAGTGTGTACATCCGCACTTCGGACATTTCTCCGGCATGCCTCTTGATACAACCACCTCGCCACATTCATCGCAATAGTAAGCCGGGATCCGGTGTCCCCACCAGATCTGTCTGGAAATACACCAGTCGCGGATATTTTCCAGCCAGTGCAGATAAATCTTGTCAAAACGCTCCGGCACAAATTTCAGGTCGCCGTTTTTCACTGCTGCAATAGCCGGCTTCGCCAGTTCATCCATACGGACGAACCACTGCTGCTTGATCAGGGGCTCCACGGTTGTGTGGCAGCGGTCATGGGTTCCTACATTATGAGAGTGTGGAACTACCTTTACCAGATAGCCCTGTTCCTCTAAGTCGTGCACGATCGCTTTTCTTGCCTCGTAGCGCTCCATGCCTGCATATTTGCCGCCGTTTTCATTGATGGTAGCGTCATCGTTCATGACATTGATTTCCGGCAGATTATGACGCTTGCCCACCTCAAAGTCATTGGGGTCATGGGCCGGTGTGATCTTTACAGCGCCGGTTCCGAATTCTTTATCTACATAGGAATCCGCCACGATCGGGATTTCTTTGCCCACCAGCGGCAGGATCGCTTTCTTTCCTACGATGTCTTTGTAGCGCTCATCATCCGGATGTACGGCGATGGCTGTATCGCCCAGCATGGTCTCCGGACGGGTGGTTGCGATCTCCAGGAAATCATCGGTTCCCACGATCGGATACTTGATATGCCAGAAATGTCCGTCCTGTTCCTCATGCTCAACTTCCGCGTCGGAAAGGGATGTCTTACATACCGGACACCAGTTGATGATCCGGGAGCCCTTATAGATATAACCTTTCTCATACAGGCGGATAAATACTTCTTCTACCGCTTTGGAGCATCCCTCGTCCATGGTGAACCGTTCTCTGTCCCAGTCACAGGATACGCCCAGCTTCTTTAACTGGCCTTCGATGGTTCCGGCATATTCTTCCTTCCACTGCCAGGTCCGCTCCAGGAATTTTTCCCGGCCAAGCTCCTTTTTATCAATTCCTTCTTCTTTTAACTGATTGGTAACTTTTACTTCTGTGGAGATCGCCGCATGGTCTGTTCCCGGCACCCACAGTGCATTGTAGCCTTGCATCCTCTTATAACGGATCAGAATGTCCTGCAGAGTATTATCAAGCGCATGCCCCATATGAAGCTTTCCTGTAATATTCGGCGGCGGCATAACCGTGGTGAACGGCTTTTTGCTTCTGTCTACTTCTGCATGAAAATACTGGTTCTCACACCACTTATCATACAGCTTTGATTCGATTGCTTTCGGATCATATGTTTTCTCCAGATTCTGACTCATAGTTTTCTCCTCACATTCCTTCACACTTTTTTCACATTTTGGATATTAAAAAACCCTTTACGCAAAAACGTAAAGGGCGACATAACCGCGGTACCACCTTTATTTATATAGAAGAAACGCTTCCATACATCTCATCTTATTCTTTAACGGGAACGACTCCGGGACTGCCTACTCATGATCCGTTCAGCAATCCGGCTCCGAAGCTACCTTCTGCATCTTTGATCCCCAGGCGCCTCTCAGCCTCTTTTTTGAGCGCCCTCTCTGTCAGGAAAAGTCCTTGCATACTCCTCTTCATCTGTGCCTTTACGTATAAACTAATGAATATCATAGCCATCCACCCCCGGTTTGTCAAGGATTTTAGGGAATTTTAGGAATTCTTAAGTATCTGTCCGGCCATAAGCGGGGATTTATCAGGCGCATACGTCAAAAGCCGGACTATACAGTGCGTCTGAGCTGTGAGACTGAATATGTACGCTTCTAAAACCACTTTACTTTTCTTTTCCGCTCCATTATCTTAATAGTAAAAAGGGGTTCATCCCTGATGAAAGGAGTCTGAAAACTATGAAAATACTGATCCTGGACGGAAGTCCCCATCCAAACGGAACCACCTCTCTTCTGCGGAAGGCTTTTGCAGAAGGCGCCTTGGGTGCAGGCCATACCGTGGATACCTTTCATACCGCAAAAGAGGATCTCCACCCCTGCCTTGGCTGTAACCACTGCCGGAATACCGGGGATGGCTGCGTCTACAAGGACGGTATGGAGAAGCTTAATCCACTGCTTCTTATGGCCGACTGCGTGGTCTTTTCCACTCCTCTCTATTATTTTGGCATGAGCGCACAGATTAAAATGGCTATCGACCGTTTTTTTGCCAATAATCAGGTCCTCCGGGCGCAGAAAAAGCAGGCAGTGCTGCTGGCAGCCTGCGGAGATACGGATTCCTGGGCCTTAGATGCCCTGGATGCACATTATCATGCTGTCTGTCATTACCTGCATTGGGAAAACGCATACACGCCCGCCGATATCGAGGGCTCGGCTTACCTGGAGGAAGCGCGTGCCCTCGGCCGGAGTCTGAAAGGTGAGTAGGCCAAGGAAAATATGGAAAATGTCTTTAGATCAGGCCCGCGCTTCTTAGCAGGAACAGCCAGCCGGTCAGGGTAAACGCGCTGAACAGCGTGGTCAGCATGACGGTGCTGGAGGTCAGTACTCCCTCATGCCCCATATTCCTTGCCATAACATAACAGCTGACCGTCGTTGCCGATCCCAGCATCACCAGGATCGCCACCAGCTCTTCCTCCCGGAAGCCAAATGCTATGGCCACAGGCAGAAAGATCACGCAGAAACCGACAAGCTTCATAACAGATGCTACGATCGCCGGCCGCCCTTTCTGTACCGCTTTCTGGATATCAAAGGAGGCGCCCATGGCCATCAGCCCCAGGGGCATCGCCATACTGGCGATATTTCCGATAGTCTTTCCTGGGATACCAGAGAGCGGCAGCCCAAGCGCTGACCACAGAAGGCCGGCCACGATTCCCAAAATGATCGGATTGGTCACAATTCCAGTCATTGTTCTTTTTACCACTGTTTTATCGAGGCCTTGCTGTCCCGGCCGGAACACGGACAGCACCACCACAGCCATCATATTGTAGAGCGGTACGCTTCCGATGATCATCAACGGCCCCATCCCTGCCGAACCATAAATATTCTGGATAAATGCAATCCCAAGAAGCGCCGCGCTGCTGCGGTAAGAGGCCTGAATAAATTCACCGCGGATTGCCCGATCCTTCCAAAGCATGGAAATCCCTGCACATAGCAGAATCGAAAGAAGTGTTGCCACAAAACAGAACAACACAAACTTTACGTTCCAGATCTGAGAAAAATCCACCGTCGCCAGATCCTCAAACACCAAAAGCGGCAGCGGCACCCGGAACACAAACTGATTCAATTTCGAAGCAAACGCCTCGTCAATCCATCCGATCCTGCGGAACACAAGTCCCAGAACCATTAGTAAAAACACCGGAATCGTCGCATTTAAGCTGAAAATAAGGTTATCCACAAATTATCCACATTCCTTTCCTTGACTTTCATTGGGGACGGGGGATTTCTAGAAATCCCCCGTCCCCAGAAACTTTTTTGTGTACAGGTGATAGTCTTCATCTTTAAACACATTAAATATCACCCGTTTTATCCCCGATTTTATCAGGTACTTATCCACATTTTCCACAGCAATCTTTGCCGCAAGCTTATTGGGGAAATGGAATTCTCCAGTGGAGAGGCAGCAAAAAGCAATGGAAGAAAGCTGGTTCTTTTCTGCCAGGCGCAGACAACTTAAGTAGCAGGAAAGAAGCTCCTCTTCCTGCTGTCTGGTGACCTGCATTCCTACGATGGGCCCGACGGTATGGATCACGTGCTTTGCCAGCAAGTTGTAACCGCCGGTGATCTTTGCTTTTCCGACAGGCTCTTCTTTTCCCTGCGCTTCCATTAATTCAGCACATTCATTGCGAAGCTGGATTCCTGCGGCGGAATGGATGGCATTGTCAATACAGCCGTGGCAGGGGACGAAACATCCCAGCATCTCGCTGTTGGCTGCATTAACAATGGCGTCTGCCCGCAGCCTGGTGATATCCCCCTGCCAAAGGCAGATACGGTCAGGATTTCGAAGCTCCGCCTCCGGATACTGCTCTGCCACGGTCGGAAGACTGTCTACATCTACGATTCCTTTTTCCGCCAGCTCTTCCTTCAGAAGCGCATCCTGGATTTCATAAAACTTGTCAGACGCTTCCATCGGCCAGCGCACATTCATCAGACTCCGCAGAAGCCGGCGTTTTTCCACAAGGTTCACCGGTTCCTGGATTGCCGCATAGCCGGCGTTCTCTTTTTTCAGATACTGGATCAGCCAGTCTATTTTTTCTTCTCTTGTCATGGTTTCCCTTTCCAGATTTTATTTCAAATTTTTTCCCTTCTTTATATATGGAAGGATCGCTCTGTACGCCTCATACAGTTCTTCATAGGACGTCCGGCAGTTGGCAGGGCTGGTGGATGGCAGGCAGACTGCCGGGATACCGGTTTTCGGATAGCAATGCCTTTTATAAAGTTGTGCTGCCTTTGCTCCTGTGGCAAATACAGCCTGGATGTCCGCATGCTTTAAGATCACATCCATATCGTTGGGAACTGGGTTGCGGATACTGCCATCCTCCGCGCCCCGGATTTCACAGGAAGCCAGCACATCCCACACGGCAATATGGTTCCGGAGGGCAAATGCGATTTTCTCTTCTTTCGTCTCCGGATAGGGTTCTCCGCAGACAGCGGATACCACCTTCCAGAAACGGTTCCTTGGATGGCCGTAATAGAACCCAACCTCCCGGGACTTAGGCGACGGCATGGTCCCCAGCATCAGCACCCGGGATGTTTCATCAAATATTGGCTTAAATTCATGAGTCACCTGCGTGATTTCCATTTTTCTTCTGCCCTCTTTTCGTCAATCTGTGTCTTATCATAGCACAGTTTGCTTGCGGGAATCCAGTGATTATGATAAGGTGGTGGCAGGAAATCGAAAACAGGAGGCGGTAAAGCTTATGATAACAATCGAAATACCTGGATACCGGACACTTTGTCTTCAAAATCTGCTATTGGATTATAACGGAACGATCGCACTGGACGGAGAAATCCCGGAACCGGTCAGGAAACAGCTCCGGAGGCTTTCGGAAGAAGTTGATATCTACGTGCTGACGGCGGATACTCATGGAACTGCCACCAAAATGTGCGCAGATCTTCCGGTGACGATCCGTACATTCCCCACCGGAGCCGCCATGCAGGAAAAGCACCGGATTCTCCGGGAGCTGGGCGAGGATTCCTGCGCCGCCATGGGAAACGGGCGAAATGATCTTTTGATGTGCCGGGACGCCGCACTGTCTGTAGCGGTCATCGGCCCGGAAGGCGCTCATGGCCGTTTACTCTCTGACGCGGATGTGTGCGTTACTTCCATAAATGACGGGCTGGATCTGCTCTTAAAGCCCAAGCGGTTGATCGCTTCTCTGCGGGGCTAATTTCAGACATTGTGAAAATATAATCTTTGATTGTCGGCTTATCTGCCTTATGATATAATTTATTCAATAACGTACTGACCACAAAGGGTCACACCTGCGTGAGAAGGCGCTTGGATAGATCGATGATTCGGCAGTCATTTTGTCCTTTTACAGGCGAAAGACGGCTTTCTTTCAGACCTTAAGACCTGGTGCTTTCACGCACCAGGTCTTTTTGCGGTTTTAGGAGGCGGTCTATGGACGATTTACAACAGTTGGTTCAAAAATTACAAAATACGCGGCATCTGGAAAAAGAAGAATGGGCCGCACTGATCCGCGGACGCACAGACAGTCTTGCCGAATATGTATTTTCACTGGCAAGAAAGGAACGGCACCAACATTACGGGCATGACGTCTATATCCGCGGTCTCATTGAATTTACAAATTATTGTAAAAATGACTGCTATTACTGCGGAATACGAAAGAGCAATGCGGGGGTTATGCGCTACCGTCTTGGCGAGGAACAGATTCTTTCCTGCTGCAGCGCCGGATATGCCCTTGGTTTTCGGACATTTGTCCTCCAGGGCGGCGAGGATGGCTGGTTTACAGACGAACGTATGGTCCGCATCGTCGGCGCCATCAAGTCCCGTTTTCCTGACTGCGCTGTGACACTTTCCATCGGAGAGCGTTCGAAGGAGAGCTACCAGGCCCTCTTTCAGGCCGGGGCGGACCGATATCTTCTGCGGCACGAAACATTTAATGCCGCCCACTATTCCTTGCTCCATCCTTCATCCCTGACAGCTGCTTCCCGCCAGAAATGCCTCTGGACTCTGAAGGATATCGGCTATCAGGTGGGTGCCGGATTTATGGTGGGCGCTCCCGGGCAGACGCCGGAATACCTGGCCGAAGACCTTTTATTTCTGGAAAAACTTAGGCCCCATATGGTAGGGATCGGACCTTTCATCCCCCATCATGCCACCCCATTTGCGGGGGAGCCCGCCGGAACACTTGAAGAAACGCTGTTTCTTTTAGGACTGATCCGCCTTCTCCTTCCAAAAGTCCTGCTGCCCGCCACCACGGCGCTTGGCACCATCGCACCAAACGGGCGGGAGCTCGGCATCCTTTCTGGCGCCAATGTCATCATGCCCAATCTTTCCCCTGCCGATGTGCGGGAAAATTATACGCTTTACGATAACAAGCTTTGCACCGGAGCCGAGGCAGCGGCCGGCATACAGGAACTGAAGGACCGGATGCGCGCCATCGGATACCAGATCGTAACAGACCGGGGCGACCCCCGGATGTAAATTTGAAATACATTTTTTAATTTATAAATATAAGGAGGATTTGTATCATGTACGATGTAAATTCAAAACACGCCGATGATTTTATCAATCACGAAGAAATTATGGAGACACTGGCCTACGCAGATGAAAACAAGGATAATCTGCCGCTGATCGAGTCTCTCATTGAAAAAGCCGCAAAACGCAAAGGGCTTTCCCACCGAGAGGCGTCCGTACTCCTTGCCTGTCAGGATCCGGAGATGAATGAAAAAATCTTCCGTCTGGCGGAACAGATCAAAAAAGATTTTTACGGAAACCGGATTGTATTATTTGCGCCGCTGTATCTTTCCAACTACTGCATCAACGGCTGCACTTACTGTCCTTACCACTTAAAGAACAAACATATTCCCCGTAAAAAGCTGAGCCAGGAGGATATCCGCCGGGAGGTCATTGCCCTGCAGGATATGGGACATAAAAGACTGGCCCTGGAAGCCGGCGAGGATCCGGTCCACAATACCATGGAATATTATCTGGACTGTATCAACACCATCTACAGCATTAAACACAAAAATGGCGCGATCCGCCGGGTAAATATCAACATTGCCGCCACCACTGTAGACGATTACCGTCTCTTAAAAGAAGCGGGCATCGGCACCTATATTCTGTTCCAGGAGACCTACCACAAGGAAAGCTATCTGGAGCTGCATCCCACAGGGCCAAAGCACAACTATGATTATCATACGGAGGCCATGGACCGTGCTATGGAAGGCGGCATCGATGATGTGGGCTTAGGCGTTCTCTTTGGTCTGGACAAATACCGCTATGAATTTGCCGGACTTCTCATGCACGCCGAGCATCTGGAGGCTGCGTTTGGCGTAGGCCCGCACACCATCAGCGTGCCCAGGCTCCGCAATGCAGATGACATTGACGCCAGTGCATTTACCAACGGCATTGACGATGATACCTTTGCCAAGATCGTTGCCTGTATCCGGATCGCCGTACCTTACACCGGCATGATCATTTCTACCCGGGAAAGCCAGAAGGTGCGGGAGCGAGTCCTCCATCTTGGCATCTCTCAGATCAGCGGCGGCTCCCGCACCAGCGTGGGCGGCTACTGCGAACCAGAACCGGAAGACGAGCGCTCTGAGCAGTTCGACGTTATCGACACCCGTACCCTGGATGAGGTCGTACGCTGGCTCATGGAGATGGATTACATCCCCAGCTTCTGTACCGCCTGCTACCGGGAAGGCCGCACCGGCGACCGCTTTATGTCCCTGTGCAAGAGCGGCCAGATCCAGAACTGCTGCCATCCAAATGCACTGATGACCCTGGAAGAATACCTGATGGATTATGCCTCTCCGGAGACCAAAGCCATCGGAGACCGGCTCATTGACAAAGAGGTGCTGAACGTGCCCAACGAAAAAGCCCGGGCAGTCGTTGTGGAAAACTTACGGTTAATTCGGGAAAACAACAGAAGAGACTTTCGCTTCTAGCATTGGGGACGGGGGATTTTCAGAAATCCCCCGTCCCCAATGGAAAGTTATCCACACTATCCACATTTTATCCACAAGGAGGTTCTTCTCATGAGTTTAAATTCTACTCCTTCTTCTGAGCGGACTCACATCGGTATCTTCGGGAAACGCAATGCGGGCAAGTCCAGCCTGATCAATGCCATGACGGGCCAAAGTCTTGCGATTGTCTCAGATGTCAAGGGCACCACCACGGATCCGGTATTAAAATCCATGGAACTTCTGCCTTTAGGCCCCGTTGTTATCATTGACACGCCGGGGCTTGACGACGAAGGGGCTCTGGGTGAGCTCCGGATCCAGAAGGCCTATCAGATGCTGAACAAAACGGACATTGCTGTTCTGGTGGTCGATGGAACGATCGGCATGACGAAAGAGGACGTCAAAATCCTGGAGCGCATCCGGGCAAAGGAAATTCCTTATCTCATCGTGCTGAATAAAGCAGATCTGGTCAAAACGCAAACTCCTGTCCTCTCGCAGATGCAAGACGAGTACCAGGTAGATCCTGCGTCTGTCCTGTGGGTCAGCGCGGCCGCCCCTTCCGGCACAGCCGACGACATTTACCAGCTAAAAGAACGCATTGCTGCCCTGGCGCCGGCAGAGGGCCCGGCCCGGCCCATTGTCGGAGACCTGATCCAGCCTTCGGATTTTGTCGTCCTCGTCGTCCCCATTGACAAAGCCGCGCCAAAAGGCCGCCTGATTCTGCCGCAGCAGCAGACGATCCGCGACATTCTGGATTCAGACGCAGTCTCAGTGGTCGTCAAAGAAAATGAACTGAAAAACGTGCTGCAGACGCTGGGCCGAAAGCCCTCTCTTGTCATTACGGACAGCCAGGTATTTGCAAAGGTGTCAGCCGATACTCCAACGGACATTCCTTTGACTTCCTTCTCCATCCTGTTTGCCCGCTACAAGGGAAACCTGGACACCTTGGTAAACGGCGCCCGCATGCTGGACCGTCTGCAGGACGGCGATACCGTGCTCATCTCAGAGGGCTGTACCCATCACCGCCAATGCGATGATATCGGCACAGTTAAACTTCCCCGCTGGATCCGGGAGCATACCGGCAAACAGCTAAATTTTGAGTTTACCAGCGGAACCGAATTTCCCGCCGCGCTCGACCGCTTCCGGATGATCATCCACTGCGGCGGCTGCATGCTAAATGAACGAGAAATGAAGTACCGGATCCGCTGCGCCGAGGACGCCCAGATTCCCATCACGAATTACGGGACAGCCATTGCCTATATGCAGGGGATTTTAGAGCGAAGCATCCAGATCTTCCAGCGCTGACCGCCCACCAGATGCATGTAATCTGGTATGGCTTACAAAGCCAAAACTGGGTATTTGAGAAAAGACAGATTCGCTGTATGATAGAAAATAGAAAGGAGTTTTTCCTATGAAACATACAGCTATGACGATTTTATATGAACTACATGATAATCTTTATATCAATCTGACCAACCGCTGCCCATGTTCCTGCACCTTCTGCCTGAGGCAGAACCGGGAAGATATGGGAACCTCCGATTCCCTGTGGCTGGAGCACGAGCCTTCTTTTGAAGAAGTAGCGGCAGAATTTGAGAATTTTGACATGGACCGTTACCATGAGATTGTATTCTGCGGATTCGGTGAGCCCACAGAAGCATTAGACGTTTTATTAAAAACAGCACATTTCATCAAAGAACATTGGGAAAAGCCAATCCGCATCAACACAAACGGACTGGGAAATCTCATCCATGGGCGAGACATTACACCTTCCTTCGAAGGCCTGATCGATACCCTTTCCATCAGTCTGAATACACCGGATCCGCAAAAATATTACCGGCTCGTACGCCCCAGGTTCGGCGAAATCTCTCACAATGCTATGCTGGAATTTGCACGGAACAGCAAAAAGTATGTTCCAAATGTTGTGCTGACCACGGTTTCCACTACTCTCACTTCGGATGAAGAGGAGCAGTGCCGCAGGATCTGCCAGGATCTTGGCGTAACCTACCGCATCCGTCCCTTCGAAAGTTAGTGCATTAAGCTGGTCAGAGTCTTACCTGACCAGCTTTACTTTTTGCCCCAGCAACCCTCCCATATCCGTCACATCCAAGTAGCCCATATGCCCCATAAGCGCTGCCGAGCGCCGGCTTCTCGCCCCGCTGAGGCAGTAAACATAAACAGGGGCTTCCTGATCCGGAATCACCGAGCCTATCTTCTTTAGCTCATGCAGCGGAAGGTTGATGCTGCCCTCGATATGACCCTCTTTATATTCCTCCGGAGTACGCACATCCAAAAAGATACTCCCTTCCCTCTTCTTCGCCTCCGAAATATATTCCTGAATCGATTTCTCTGGTCCTTTTGAAAATAACTTCATTACCTGTTCCCTCCTAAATCTCTGCTTATGAAATACTTTATCTATCAACTATTGTTCTGATGGTTTCAGTATAACACACCCTCTGCTTTTCTCCGTGACAAAGTCACGCTCACTTCCATCGGGGACAGGGACAAATGCAAATGGGGACAGGGCAAAACGCAGATGGGGACACCGGCAAATGCAAATGGGGACGTACACTTTTGCAAAAAGTGTACGTCCCCATTTATACTGCCCCCAACACTTCGCCGATCGGCGCCGCGATCACAAGCTCCGCCCCTACTTCTCTTGCCGTGGTGCCTTTGTTGATGACTACCAGATGACGGCCACGGAAGTAATCGATGAAGCTGGCTGCCGGATAGACTGCCAGTGAAGTGCCGCCGATGATCAGAGTATCTGCATTTGCGATGGCGTAAACGCTCTGGCGGATCACATCCTGATCCAGTCCTTCTTCATAGAGCACCACATCCGGCTTGATCACGCCGCCGCACTCGCAGCGTGGAATCCCCTTTGATGCCTTCACATAAGCGGCGTCGTAAAATTTGCCACATTTCTGACAGTAGTTGCGATGGATGCTGCCGTGGAGCTCCAGCACGTTTTTACTGCCTGCCGCCTGATGAAGCCCATCAATGTTCTGAGTGATAACGGCGGTAAGTTTCCCTTCCTGCTCAAGCCTTGCCAGTGCCTGGTGGGCGGGATTTGGCTTTGCGTCCAGCGCCATCATCTTATCCTTGTAAAATTCAAAAAACACCTCTGGATTCCGTACAAAAAAGGTGTGGCTGATAATCTCCTCCGGCGGATAACTGTATTTCTGCCGGTACAGGCCGTCCTCGCTCCTGAAATCCGGGATCCCGCTTTCCGTGGACACCCCTGCCCCTCCAAAAAATACTATGCTTTTACTGTCATCAATGATTCCCTTCAACCTTTTGATCTCTTCCTCGTACATTTTCTGCCTCCTTCTGGCTGTAGCCGGTAAAGAATTCCTCCAGCGCGTCCAAAGTCTTAAGAAGCACCGGCAGCTCATTCTCATCCAGCTTGTCCAGGATGGCCCGGGTCATCTGGCGGTGATAATCCTCATGGTGACGGTAGGCCCTCACACCTTTGGCAGTCAGCTTTACATAAACGACTCTGCGGTCTTCTTCGCTTCTTCTGCGCTCTACATACTTTTTGTTGACCAGACTATTCATGGCAGTAGTCAGAGACCCCATCGTAATATTCAGTTTCTTTGCAATGGAGGACATATTGCCTCCGGATCCCAGCCCGATGGCCTCAATCACGTGCATGTCGTTGTTGGAAAGGTCCTTAAACTCTTCTGTGATAATCGCCTTTTCCTCCAGCTCCCAGATCTCATTGATCAGACTCACTAATGTGTGGTTGATCAATTCATACGCATCCTTCATTTTGATTGCCTCTTTCTATCGTCTCTTTTTACCTGCCATTTTCATTCCTACATTTATTATACTCTTCCCGGCACGAGAGAATCAATGACTTCCTTTACTGTCTCCATCCGTTCTGCCTTCCATGCGTCTGCCCCGCAAAACAGAAGCGCCTCATCAAGCTCTCCTTTGGCCGCATGGATCAAAGCATCCGTGATACAATACGGGATATTGGCCGGATCACATTTGTGCAGACATCCGTGACAGGGGGTATGGGGAATCTTCTCGCCTGACGCCACCCGCTCGATAAACCGGTTCCTGATAGCCCGTCCCGGCATCCCCACCGGGCTTTTTGTGATCACTACATCCTCTTCTTTTATCTGAAGATATGCTTTTTTATACCGGATATCCGCATCACATTCCTTTGTAGTGATAAACCTCGTTGCCACCTGAATGGCATCTGCTCCAAGAGAAAATGCGTGGTCCGCCGCCTGTCTGTCTGAAATACCGCCTCCAAGCGCCGTGGGAATTTTTGTTCCGTAACGCTCCTCATAATCTCTGACAACTGAAAGGATCTTTCTTACCTCTTCGTCATAACGCACCGCACGACTGTTTGAAGCACACTCCGGCACACCGCCACATGGCAGTTCCTGCTGGTAAAACGCAAGCTCCTCCGGCTGAAATCCCAGATGCCCCCCGGCCTTTGGCCCTTCGATCACCAGAAGATCCGGAATCCTGTGGTATTTTCGATCCCAGTATTTTAAAATTACGGCTGCCGACTTGGCCGTAGACACGATAGGTGCAATCTTTACATCCGAATCCTGTACGATCTTCGGAAGATCTGTAGGAAGACCTGCGCCGGAAACGATCAGATCCGCACCTGCATCAACAGCCGCATGCACGTAATCCTCATAGCCCCGCATGGCGACCATGATATTAAATCCGATCAGGCCTTCCGGAGCGATCCTTCTTGCCTTTTCATATTCAGTTTTTACGGCTCTTAGATTGGCCTTTTTGGGATTTTTATCAAAGTCCGGCTCCCGGAAACCAATTTGGGCGGCAGAGATAATCCCTATGCCGCCCTCCTTTGCCACCGCACCGGAAAGACCGCCAAGGCTGATCCCGATTCCCATTCCTCCCTGGATAATGGGAACCTGTGCCACTTTCTCTCCTATCCGCAATGGTTTTCTATCCATAAATAAATCTCCTACTGTTTACATCTGACGGAACCTCTGGTATCTGCGCTCCGAAATTTCTTCCGCAGTCAATGCTCCGTATTGCCCGATAAACTCCCGGATCTTTTCATCCATTTCCCGGGTAACTTCCTTCAGATTCTGTACTGTATAATGGGACGGCTCCAGGAACACATGCTCCACCATACCCAGCTCATACAGGTCTCCCGCAGTCAGCTTCATTACTTCTGCCGCTTCCTTTGCCTTGCTGCTGTCTTTCCACAGGATACTTGCAAATCCTTCCGGTGACAGAATGGAATAAATGGAATTCTCCAGCATCCACACCTCATCGGCAACTGCCATGGCAAGCGCTCCGCCGCTTCCCCCTTCACCGATGACGATAGAAAGCACCGGAACGGTTAAGCCTGACATTTCAAACAGATTCCTTGCGATGGCTTCACCCTGGCCCCGCTCCTCTGCTTCCAATCCGCAGAAGGCTCCCGGCGTATCCACAAAGCAGATTACCGGGCGGCCGAATTTTTCCGCCTGTTTCATCAGCCGGAGCGCCTTCCGGTAACCGTCCGGCGAAGGCATGCCGAAGTTATGTTCAATATTTTCTTTCGTATTCGTCCCTTTTTCCTGGGCGATCACCGTCACCGGCATGCCGTGGAAATAAGCAATTCCTCCAATGATAGCACGGTCGTCCCGGTAATAGCGGTCTCCGTGAAATTCCATAAAGTCCGTAAATAAGGCGTGGATATAATCGCTGCCCACCGGCCGGTCCTTCATCCGCGAGATCTGCACCCGGTCCCAGGCTTCTGCCACCTGGTTGTGAAGCTTAAGTCCATCCCGCGCATCCGATGCTCCCGCCTGACCATTGCCTGCTCCTTCTGGCAGCTCCTTTTCACCAGCTTCTGCCGCCTCAGAAGCAGTACCCTCCAGAGTCCTCTCCAGAACGCTGTCCCTGCTGTGCATCCGCAGGATTTCTCCCAGGGTCTCCCGAAGCTTCGGTCTTTCTACGATGGCATCCACAAATCCGTGCTCCACCAGGAATTCTGCCCGCTGGAAACCTTTTGGAAGCTTCTGTCCAATAGTCTGTTCGATGACTCTTGGGCCTGCAAATCCGATGAGGGCTCCCGGCTCAGCCAGGATAATGTCTCCCAGCATAGCAAAGCTTGCGGTCACGCCCCCGGTCGTTGGGTCTGTCAGTACCGTTACGTAGAGAAGCCCTGCATCACTGTGGCGTTTCAGCGCCGCTGACGTCTTTGCCATCTGCATCAGGGAAACGATCCCCTCCTGCATCCTGGCTCCTCCGGAACAGGTAAACAAAATCACCGGCAGCTTTTCTCTGGTCGCCCGTTCCACGGCTCTGGTAATCTTTTCTCCGACTACCTCGCCCATGCTGGACATCATGAAACGGCCGTCACAGACGCCGATCACCGTGTCCTGCCCCTGGATCTTTACTTTTCCGGTGACTACAGCTTCCTCAAGTCCGGTTTTCTCCTGAAGATGTGCGATTTTTTCTTCGTAGCCTTTGTAGTGGAGTGGGTTACGGGTACAAAGACCTTTGTCCCATTCCTCGAAGGTTCCTTCGTCTCCTACCATCTCGATCCGGCGGTAGGCATGAACCCGGAAATACCCTCCGCATTTTGGACAGATATAATATCCCTTTTTTACGTCCTCGGCAATGATGGCGCCACCGCATTTGTTACATTTCCGAAGAAGCCCTTCCGGCACCTCCGGCCCTCTGTGGTTCAGCGCAATATAAGATTTTCTGGCAGAGGATAATCTGGTCTTTTTAAACACATTATCTAGCTTCATAGGACTTCACCTTCTAAATCAGTCTATAATCTTTCGATAAATTCAATGTCAACGTTTCCAGAACGGTAATCCGGATGGTTCAGGATTTCATACTGGTAATCTACGTTGGTGTCGATTCCTTCGATGATCACCTCACCCAAGGCGCTTTGCATTTTGCGGATAGCTTCCTTTCTGTTCTTAGCCCAAACGATCAGCTTTGCTACCATAGAATCATAGTAGGGCGGAATCGTATATCCGCTGTAAATAGCTGCATCGATCCGGATCCCCTTGCCACCCGGCAGATACATATCTGTAATGGTCCCCGGAGACGGCCGGAAGCCCTTTGCCGGATTTTCCGCATTGATCCGGCACTCAATCGCATGGCCGGAAAGATGCACATCTTCCTGCCTGTAGGACAGCTCCTCTCCGGAAGCGATCCGGATCTGCTCCTTTACCAGGTCAATGCCGGTCACCCATTCGGTTACCGGGTGCTCTACCTGGATCCGGGTATTCATTTCCATAAAATAAAAATTCCCGTTCTTTTCCAGCAGAAATTCGATCGTCCCCGCATTTTCATAATGAGAAGCCTTTGCCGCTTTTACGGCTGCCTCCCCCATCTTTTCCCGCAGATTTTCATCAAGCGCCGGAGACGGCGATTCCTCGATCATTTTCTGGTGATTTCTTTGGATGGAGCAGTCACGCTCTCCTAAATGAATCACATTTCCGTATTTGTCCGCCAGAATCTGAAACTCGATATGTCTGGGACGCTGTACAAAATGTTCGATATACATGGTATTATCGCCGAAAGCCATCTGGCTTTCTTTTTGTGCGGTCTGGAAGCTCTGTGCAAACTCTTCCGGAGTATTCGCCACTCGCATTCCTTTTCCGCCTCCGCCAAGGGCCGCCTTTATGATGACCGGATAGCCGATCTCATCTGCAGCCTTTGCTCCGGTTTCCACATCGTAAATGGGCTCCTTGCTTCCCGGTATCACAGGGACGCCTGCGGCGATCATCGTATTCCTTGCTTCCTGCTTATTCCCCAGGCTTGCGATCACTCTGGAATTTGGCCCGATAAAGGTAATATTGCACTGTTCACACAGTTCTGCAAACTTACTGTTTTCTGACAGGAAACCAAATCCCGGGTGGATGGCATCCGCTCCACTGATGATCGTAGCGCTTAATATCCTGTCCATACTCAAATAGCTCTCGGAAGAAGGCGCCGGTCCGATACAGACCGCTTCATCCGCCAGCTTGGTATGGAGCGCTTCTTTGTCTGCCTCAGAGTAAACAGCAACTGTTTCAATTCCCATTTCCCGGCATGCCCGGATGATGCGGACTGCAATCTCTCCGCGGTTTGCGATCAATACTTTTTTTATCATGATTTCCCCACCTATCCAATCATAAAGGTCAGTTCTGCGCTGACAACAGTCTTTCCGTCTACACTTGCGATAGCTTCGCCGACTCCCACAGGACCTTTCTGCTTAATGATCTTTGTCTCTAAGCGGACTTTATCGCCCGGCACGATCTTCCCTTTAAATTTACATTTATTAATGCCGCCAAAATATGCGATCTTACCGCGGTTTTCTTCCATGCTTAAGATTGCCACCGCACCTACCTGGGCCAGCGCCTCTACCGTCAGAACTCCCGGCATGACCGGCTCCTGCGGAAAGTGCCCTGCAAAAAACTCTTCTCTGTAAGAAACACACTTATATCCCACGGCATACTGTCCTGGCTCGTAATCCTCAATATAATCGATCAACAAAAAAGGATGTCTGTGGGGAATGATTTCTTTAATCTGGTTGATGTCTAAATGCTTCATACTTTCCTCCTGCTCTACGGCAATTTCCTCTGCCGCCCTATACAATACGGAACAGCGGCTGGCCGTACTCTACCGGCTGACCGTTCTCTACCAGAATCTCTGCCACTTTTCCGTCAAAATCACTCTCTATCTCGTTCATCAGCTTCATAGCTTCCACGATGGCAAGTGTCTGCCCTTTTTTTACGGCGTCACCCACTGACACGAACGGGGCCGCATCCTCTGACGGGGCTGCGTAAAAGGTTCCCACCAGCGGAGATGTGACAATGTTGCCCTCCTTCTCAGCAGACGGATCAGCCGTTATCTGTTCCGGCGTCTCTGCTCCTGCTGTTTCCACTCCTCCCGGTATCTCTCCTGCCAAAGCGGATCCAGCCGCCGGAAAGGAACCAGGCGCAAACATCTGCGGCATAGACGGCGCAGAGACCACCTTAACCTTGCCTTCCTTTTTTGTCAGCTGTATTTTTACACCATTTTCTTCATACTTTAATCCGGTCAGAGATGAATCTGAAACGGCATTGATCAGTTTAATAAGATTTTCAAATTCCATATTTCCAGATCCTTTCTACCCTTCGTATTTCTTTAACAACAGGGTGGCATTATGTCCGCCAAATCCTAAGGAATTGGTCAGTACATAGTTTACGTCTTTCTCTACCGGCGCTCCGATGGCATAGTTCAGATCACATTCCTCATCTGCCTCGCGTGTTCCCATCGTCTGGTGGATGAAACCATCCTGGATGGTTTTGACACAGGCGATAAATTCTACGCCGCCGGCCGCTCCAAGGAGATGACCGATCATAGATTTGGTGGAATTCACCACTACATCCTTTGCCGCGTCGCCCAGCGCCAGTTTAATGGCTCTGGTCTCAAACAGGTCATTATGATGGGTACTGGTGCCGTGTGCATTGATATAGTCTACCTGGGATGGCTCGATGTCCCCTTCTTCCATGGCAAGCTCCATCGCTTTGGCCGCGCCGCTGCCGTCTTCTGCAGGAGATGTAATGTGGTAGGCATCTCCGGTAGCCCCGTATCCCACAAGCTCTGCATAGATCTTTGCTCCTCTTGCCTTTGCGTGCTCCAGTTCCTCCAGGATCACCACCCCGGCTCCTTCGCCCAGTACAAAACCGTCTCTGTCTTTGTCAAAGGGAATGGATGCCCGAAGCGGATCCGTAGAAGCGGAAAGCGCTGTCAGGCTGGTAAATCCTGCCACTCCAGTCGGACAGATACAGCTTTCGGTACCTCCAGCCGCAATGATATCCGCATCACCGTACTGGATAGCTCTTAAAGCGTCTCCGATACAGTTGGTTCCTGTAGCACAGGCTGTTACCACGTTGGTACATTTCCCTTTAAATCCCAGCTGGATAGACACATTTCCTGCCGCCATATTAGAGATCATCAGCGGCACCATCAAAGGATTCACCTTTGACGGTCCCTTGGTCATGATCTTTTCATAATCCTTCTCCACTTCCTGAAGACTTCCGATCCCGGATCCAATGATCACGCCTGCCCGGTAGGGATCTTCCCTGGAAATGTCAAGCCCTGCGTCCTCATAAGCTTCCTTTGCTGCCGCAACCGCATACTGAGAAAACGGCTCCATACGTCTGGACGCTTTGAAGTCCATGCGCTCTTTTGCAACAAAGCCTTTGACTTCTGCAGCGATCTTTACTTTATAGTCTGTCGTATCGAATTTGGTGATCTCTCCGATCCCGACTTTTCCTTCCTTGATGCTGTTCCAGAACTCATCCACCGTATTTCCGATCGGGGTAACGGCGCCAAGCCCTGTCACTACCACTCTTCTTTTCATAGAAACTATCCTTTCATAAATATAGAGGTTCGTTTAGGTCTGCTACATGACCATTCCTCCGTCTACGTGCAGTACCTGTCCGGTGATGTACCTGGCTTCTTCAGACGCAAGGAATGCTGCTGCTGCCGCCACATCCTCCGGCTTTCCGAAATGTCCCAGCGGGATCTGCGCTTCGGACGCTTCTTTCACTTTATCGGAAAGTACGTCTGTCATATCGGTCTCAATAAATCCCGGCGCGATGGCATTGACCGTAATTCCCCGGGATGCCAGTTCTCTTGCCGCCGCTTTGGTAAGCCCGATCACGCCTGCCTTGGAAGCCGCGTAATTGGCCTGCCCGGCATTGCCGCTGACGCCTACGACGGAGGACATATTGATGATCCGTCCGCCTTTTTGCCTCAGCATCTGTCTGGATGCAAAACGGATGGTATTGAAGGCACCCTTCAGGTTTGTGTCCAACACCTTATCAAAATCCTCTTCCGACATTTTCATTAACAGGCCGTCCTTCGTGATCCCGGCATTGTTGACCAGGATGTCCAGACTTCCCTCTTCTTTGATGACCGTCTGGATAAAGGTTTCACAGGCTGTATAATCGGACACGTCACACTGGTAAACTTCTGCCTGTCCGCCTGCCGCCTCGATCTCACTTTTTACAGCCTCGGCTTTTTCTTTTGATCCGTTATAATTGATGATGACTTTTGCGCCTTCCCGGGCCAGCTTACAGGCAATCGCCTTTCCGATCCCTCTGGACGCGCCGGTCACCAGCGCTACCTTTCCTGCTAACATGAAGCCTCCATTTCCGCAGCCACCTTTTCAATATCAGAAAGAGCTGCTATGTTGTATACTTTCACTTCTTTATTGATCTTCTTCATAAATCCGGCCAGGGTACGCCCAGGTCCGATCTCAATGAAGGTGTCCACGCCGTCTGCGATCATAACCTCCATGCTCTGCATCCAGCGCACCGGAGAGCTGACCTGCTCTTTCAAAAGCTCTTTGGTCCGGCTGATATCAGAGATGATCTCTGTCGTCACGTTTGTCACATACGGGATCTTAAGCTCACTTAAGCTGACCTCCTGAAGCTCCTTCATCAACTCTTCTCCTGCCGGCTTTAACATCGGCGAATGGAACGGTCCGCTGACGTTTAACATCACCGTCCGTTTTGCCCCTGCTTCCATTAAAGCCTCCGCTGCCTTTTCCACACCGGCCTTTTCCCCGGTAATCACAATCTGTCCCGGGCAGTTATAGTTGGCGATCGTCACCCCGTCGATGGGCTCTGTCACTTCCTCGATCTTCGCCGCATCCATGGCCATAACCGCACACATGGCACCTTCTCCTGCCGGTACGGTGTTCTGCATCAGGATCCCCCGTTTTCTCACCAGACGGATGGCGTCGATCTCCGTCATCCCGCCTGCTGCCGCAATGGCAGAATATTCTCCCAGGCTTAATCCGGCGGTCATATCTGCATGGATCCCGTGCTCCTCTACGACTCTTGTCATGGCAAGCGTGGTGGTTACCAGCGCCGCCTGTGTATATTCGGTCAGGTCCAGTTTATCGTTTTCCTCAAAACAGAGTGCCTTCATATCCAGTCCCAGTGCGTCGCTTGCCTGGTCAAACAGTTCTCTTGCGGACGGGCAGTTCTCATAAAAATCTGCTCCCATACCTGCTTTCTGCGCTCCCTGTCCGGGATAGATAAATGCGATCTTACTCATAAAAACCTGCTCCTTTTATCAATGCATCGGTCTCTTTTACCAGCTTTGTAATCAGCTCTTTACAGGACATTCTCTCTTTTACCATACCTGCGATCTGTCCTGCCATCACGCTTCCGTTCTTCACATCACCGTCTACTACGGCTTTTCTTAATCCGCCAAGCGTGAGTTTCTCAAGTTCTTCAAAGCTTGCACCGTTGTTTTCCAATTCTAAGTATTTCTTGGTCATATCATTGCGAAGCGCCCGTACCGGATGTCCGGTGGTTCTTCCTGTCACACGGGAATCAATGTCCTTCGCCTTGATGATCCTCTCTTTGTAGTTTTCATGCACCTGGGATTCGTCTGTGACTACGAAATGCGTTCCCATCTGCACGCCTTGTGCTCCCAGCATAAATGCTGCTGCAATCCCGCGTCCGTCTGCGATACCGCCTGCGGCGATAACCGGGATATTTACTGCATCCACTACCTGCGGAACCAGTACCATTGTTGTGTTTTCTCCAATGTGTCCGCCTGCTTCGCTTCCTTCTGCCACCAGGGCGTCAGCTCCGCAGCGCTCCATCCTTTTTGCCAGGGCGACAGAAGCAACGACCGGAATCACCTTTACGCCTGCTTCCTTCCACATCGCCATATATTTCTCCGGATTGCCGGCTCCGGTCGTCACAACTTTTACACCCTCTTCTGCAACGACCTTTGCCACCTCATCCGCATATGGGCTCATCAGCATGATGTTGACCCCGAACGGCTTATCGGTCAGCTTTTTCGCCTCACGGATCTGATCTCTCACCCAGTCTGCCGGGGCGCTGGCCGCACCGATCAGTCCCAGGCCGCCAGCTTCCGATACAGCTGCTGCCAAATGGTATTCTGCCACCCAGGCCATTCCTCCCTGGATGATTGGATATTCGATTCCTAATAATTTCGTTACTTCTGTCTTCATCTTTCAAACCCCGCTTTTCATTCTTTCTAAGTTTTAAAGTTTCTGAATTATTCTTTGTGAGATTCAATATAGGAAATAACGTCGCCTACAGTTGCGATCTGCTCCAGATCCTCGGTTGGGATCTCGATATCGTACTCTTCTTCCAGAGCCATTACAAGCTCAAAAAGGTCCAGGGAATCTGCTCCCAGGTCGTCCTTAAAGGAAGACTCCTCTGTGATGCTTCCTGCGTCTACTCCTAAATTTTCTGCCACCATTTCTTTGATTTTTTCAAACATTTCTTTGTCTCCTCTTTCATTCATACTTTTTTATTCTTTCATTTCTATGATAAACTGCCGGAGCAGTTTATTCCCTTTTTGCGCTTTCCTTATTTCCACTCCAGGATGGAAGCGCCCCAGCTTAAGCCTGCTCCAAATCCTGCCATCACGATTTTTCTCCCCTTTTCGAGCTTTCCGTCACGGTTCAGTTCATCCAGAAGGATCGGGATACTGGCGGATGAGGTATTGCCATATTCCTGAAGATTCATCGGGAATTTCTCAATAGGCTCTCCCAACCGCTTTGCCACGGCCTCTACGATCCTCCGATTCGCCTGGTGAAGGATGTAACAGGAAATGTCTTCCTGCGCCACCTGGTTTTTCTCCAGCACCTCTTCCACCGCCTGCGGCACACTCCTTACAGCAAATTTGAACACTGCCTGGCCGTCCATCTGCATGGAATATTCCGACGCTGCCATGTTCTCCGGCTCCAGTTTTCTTGTCAGGCCATTATGATCATGACGGCTTTTGCAGGTCAGGGCTTCTCCCTTTGCCCCGTTGGAATGTGTCACCGGAAGATAATGTCTGCCCTCTCCCGCACGGATCACCGCTGCTCCGGCCCCGTCGCCAAACAAGATGCAGGTTCCCCGGTCGCTCCAGTTGGTCAGATTGGAAAGGCTTTCACTTCCGATCACCAGAGCTGTCTGGTACACGCCGCTTTCCAGGTAAGCCACAGCCGTGTTATACCCCAGCAAAAATCCGGTACAGGCCGCATTGAGGTCGAAACATGTGGCATGATCCGCCCCCAGTATCTTTTGCACCTCGCAGGCCGCACAGGGAAGGATTACATTGGAAGAAATGGTAGATACCAGGATCAGATCCACATCCTTCGCATCCACGCCCGCATCCGCAAGCGCAAGACGCCCGGCTTCAGCCGCCATCGACACCGTAGTCTCTTCCTCAATGATGTGGCGCCGCACCACGCCGGTCCTCTCCCGGATCCACTCGTCGCTGGTCTCCACTAGTTTTGCGATATCATTGTTGTCCATTGAATAGGGCGGTACATAAGACCCCGTCCCACATATGATTCCTGTCATAAGTATTCCCCTATATTGATTTGACTTTCAATTATTTTGACTTTCAAAGTATATCTCAGGCAGACGGGGATGTCAATAGGGGACGTACACTTTTTGCAAAAGTGTACGTCCCCTATTGCGTTTGCCGGTGTCCCCATCTGCATTTTCCCCTGTCCCCATCCGCAAAAATTCCCGGCTGTTCTGACACATCCAGTCAAAACAGCCGGGAATCCGACTCTTATCCATATGAACTTATGTAAAAAATGAAAGACTGAACATTCCTCTTTCCTGCCTCTGCTACTGCACGGCCGCATAAGGCTTTCTCTTAAAAATCTCTTTTGCTTTTGCGTCTACTTTTGATTCCATGATGTAGTAGGATCTCATCATATCTGCTTTGATTCTCTTTCGGCTTCTGCGTTCTTTCTGCATCATCATCAACCTCCGCAATCTGTATAAGTTTTGTTGAGATAAGCCTAACACAAAATTGTGATAAAAGAATGAAGCTTAAGTGAAATCCAGGTAAAAGTTCCTCTGTCTCTTTACTGGAGGATCGCCTTTACTTCGCCCGGCGAGATTCCCGTTTCCTCCGCAATCTCCTGTTCCGACCTTCCCTGTGCCGATAGGCGGAAGATCGTCTTTGCCAGGGTTATCCCCTCTTCCACTGCGTCCTGATACCATTCTTCCATTGCCTGACACATATTTATCTTCTCCTCCTTCTGCAGTTCTTTCACTTCCTTTAGTCCCTTCTCCATATTTAAGAAGCTGCACAGTGCCTGATAGGTCTCCACATCTACACTGCTGAAATATGCTTCGTTCTTTTGTATATATTTCTGCAATTCCCTTTTTTGTTTTCTATATTTTAACATGCCCAGTACCTGTTGTAAATCTTCCGAGAATTTCTTCAGATATACTTCTTCCATATGGCCTGCATCGATCAAGTTCATCCTGTAATTGGGAATACATTTTCTCAATGCGTCTGTAATCTCCCTGTCACCGTCATCGGCGAACATTCCATACAGATCCACTGCACCGTCCCATTTCTTTTCATTATAATAAAACACCAGGGTGATAACCGGATAGATGACATCGTCTTTTCGAAATCCTGACAGATACTCCTCAGCTGTCAAAGACTGCATCTTCTCCTTACGATTCTTTCCATATCTGCGGCGCAGTTCACGGATCTGATCCGTGTAGGTAACACCGTCATACAGCATACACCGCACTGGCATGGCATAATGGATCTTATCCTGAGATTCACAGGCCAGAATTGCCAGATCCGCTCCCTTCTTCCAGCGCTTAATAATATCCCTGCGCCGCCCCATTCCTTTTGTCTTTCCGCCTTTATCCGCAAGCAGGATATCTGTCTCCCGGTCCAGATTTTCCAGATTTTCCAGTTCTTCCGGCTTTATGACCTGCTGCCCGCCGAACACCACACCATTACACAGGCTGGCAAATCTTTCATTGTCCTCCAGCCACCTGTTAACTGCCACGTCTGCTCTTCCCATAGGCAAAACTCCTTTTCATTATTCTCTTTCAGCAAAATCAGGGTTCTCTGGCTGAAATGCCATGAAAATCTATCCGGACTTTAGAATTTTTAAGATGTATGAATCGTCCGGGAATCTGATGTAACCCCATCATATCACGGTGGGTTCCGGAAAGCAAGCTGAAACAACTGCTCTTTTTTTAACCACATAACAATGGCCGCCCAGCCGGGCGGCCATTCGCACATACAGCATATTCTTCTTATCAGATTATTCTTCCACCAGCAGTTCTTCGATCTTTCCCGCCAGCTTTTTCCTAAGCCCATACACCACATGGGTAATCACATACTGACCGTCGTTGACGAACACCTCGATCAGATGAGGCGACACGAAAATATCCAGCTGGCACGTTTCTTTTCCGGTCTTCGGGGTCTGCGCCTTCGTCCGGTAATTCCCAAGCTCCGGAAATACGCTGCTCCGGTCTGTACAAACGCATCCGTCTTCCATCGTGATCTGATATCCACAGACATTTAAAGTCTCGCCGTCACGGATCGGCGCCTTGATGCGAAACGGCCGGTCCATATCGATCTCCTCCAGGGACAGGCACCTTCTGGAATAGCAGGCATCCACGTGTGGATGCACCCGGAAATAAATGTGGCCATTCTCCACTTCTACCACCCGCGGCATACTCATCATGCCGATCCAGCTGCCTCTTTTGTCCTTCTCGTCACGGACCACCTCCGGCATCCGGATCCAGCCGATCATCACCCGCCGTCCGTCTTCGTCCAGCGTGGTCTGCGGTGCATAAAAATCCAGCCCGTAGTCGATAAAGCGAAATTCTCCTAAAAGCCGCATGCTGCACTCCGGAAGCTTCAAGTCAGCCAGCCCGCACTTTGCATGGTGTCGGTGTTCGATCCCTGCCTCTGTCACATTCATAGGCGAACCTACGAACACGTAGGTATCGCCGATCCGAAACACATCCGGGCACTCCAGGGTCTCGCCAAAGGCAGGCGTACGACATTCACCCGCATATTCCCAGCTGGTGCCGTCCGCACTTCTAAAGAACACCGCCCGTCCGATCTCCTTCTGGTAGGTACTGCCAAGCACCATATAATAACGGCCGTCTTCTTCCCACACCTTAGGATCCCGGGTATCCTTGGTATCCCCTTTCTCTTCATCGGTGATCACAGGAATGATCTGCCTCTTATCTTTCCAGTTGTCAAAATGCCTGCCGTCCTCCGAGGTGATCATGGCCTGGGAAGCCTCATAGCAGTCATTCCAGGAACAGTGGATATCCTCCTCGTTAGATTCCAGATACCGCACTGCCGTATAGTAAAGATGCAGTTTTCCGTCAATCTCCAGGGCGCTCCCGGAAAAAATACCATTTCTGTCATAAGCCTTGGTAGGGAATACCGCAATTCCCAGATGTTCCCAATGCACCAAGTCTTTGCTGACCGCATGTCCCCAGTGCATGGTCCCCCACCGGGTTCCATAGGGAAAATACTGGTAAAACAAATGATATTCCCCTTTATAATAGATAAAACCATTCGGGTCGTTGATCCAATTTCCCGGGGCTTTTAAATGTAAGTTGTCTCTGATCATGTCTGAAGCCTCGTTTCTAGTTTACTTATTTTCACAATTTTTGTGATTCCGCCGGATTGTTCCGTGCTTTGCGCTTTCACTATTTCACAGCTCCTGCCACAACGCCTCCGATGATCTGTTTCTGAAGTGCCACATACAGGATCATGATCGGAATGACACAGAGCAGAAGTCCTGCCATGATTGTACCATAGTCTGCCGAATATGTACCATAAAAACTATAGGTAGACAGCGGCAGTGTCAGAAGTTCTTTGTCCGTCAGTACCAGCGACGGCAGAAGGAAGTCATTCCAGAACGCCATGGAGTTCAGGATCACCATGGTGGAAATGATTGGTTTTAACAGCGGCAGTACAATCTTAAAGAAGGTCTGTGAATGAGTGCAGCCGTCGATGTAAGCCGCTTCCTCCAGTGCGATCGGCACATTTCCCCGGATAAATCCGTGGAACATGAATACGGACATTGCCATGGAAAATCCGGTGTGCATAAAGATCAGCGTCAGCCGGTGATTCAGGATATTTAATGTTCCTCCGTAAATGCTGACCAGCGGGATCATGATCGCCTGGAATGGAATGATCATGGACGCCACCATTGCCAGCATAGCTGCCAGGATGGTTACCAGCACCGTCGCAGATACCGTTACGATCAGGGAGTTCTTGAACGCATTCAGGAAATCCATCTGCGTAAATGCCTTGACAAAGTTATCAAAAGACAGTCCCTTGATGGTAAACAGCCAGGAAAACGGGCTCTTGATAATATCCCGCTTCTCTTTCAGAGAATTGATCACCACCATCAGGAAGGGAAACATGTATGCGATAAAGATGATGATCAGGCCGATCATGGCCAGCGCGTTGGCTAATTTTCTTTTATTTCCGCCGATTGTCGTCTTATTCATTATGCCTCTACCTCCTGTCTCTTAGTCAGATATACCTGTACTCCACTTATGACCGCTACAATGACAAACAGGATCAGGGCTTCCGCCTGTCCTACGCCGAACTGTCTGGATGTGAAGGCCTTTTCATATACATGCATAGCCGCCATCTCTGTGGTTCCGTACGGTGCGCCGCCGGTCAACGACAGGTTGACATCGTAAACCATGAACGCTCTGGACAGCGTCAGGAACAGACAGATCGTGATGGAAGACATCATCAGCGGGAGAATGATATTTTTCAGTTTTACCCAACCGGTCGCTCCATCAATGCTGGCCGCTTCTATAACATCCTCACTCAGTCCCATGAAGCCGGCCACATAGATCAGGATCATATAACCGGACAGCTGCCATACACTGACTACAACCAGCGCCACGAATGCTTTGGTCGGATCTGACAGCCAGGATACTTCGAACAGTTTCCATCCGGTTGCCTCTCCGATGCTGACGAATACCCGTGAAAATACAAACTGCCAGATATATCCAAGAACGATACCGCCAATCAGGTTCGGGGTGAAGAATCCGGCCCGGAAGAAATTCTGGCCCTTGATCCCCCTGGTCAGCAGAAATGCGATGGCAAATGCGATCACATTTACGATAATGACAACAAGAATCACATATTTAAATGTCAACAAAAGCGAGTCCCAGAACGCACTGTCTTTCATGACCCCGGCAAAATTCTCAAGTCCTACGAAATTCTTGACAGCTGCTACGCCGTCCCAATCTGTCAGTGTCAGATATACACCGTAAATAAACGGGACGATCACTACTGCCAGGAAGCAGAACAGCCCCGGCAGAGCAAAAAAACAGAACTCTTTTCCTCCATTTTTCGATCTCATGATTTTTCCTCCCTTTTACTCCTGCTCAGCCCAGTAATCTTCTATCTCTTCTATCAGTTCCTCCCGGTCGCAGCGGTCCGCCATATATTTCTGCATCGCTGCACCCAGAACCGACCAGTGGTCATTCGGGACGATAGCTGATGCATTAAATGTGGTTCCTGCATGTACCTGTTCATAAATGTTTTTACTCAGCGGATCCTCCGGTTCATAGGGATTATTCTGGAACGGTGGGATGATGCTGCAGGTCTTCACCAGCATCTGCTGTCCGATCTCGCTGTAAACGATCCAGTTCAGGAATTCCTTTGCTGCCGCCTGCTCCTTTTCTGTTGCCACCTGGCCGTCCAGCATTACCTGCTTGGAGGGAGACGCCTGGATCTTCTGGTTTGCAAAATCGTCAGGATCATCATTCATAAAATAGGGAAGGAATCCGTACTCATCCCCGGTCTCGGCTCCGGCCTCTTCAAGATTTGGCCATGCCCAGTTGCCGTTGAACCAAAATGCTGTCTTTCCATCTACCAGATCGATGGCCATCTCATCATAATCGGCTCCCAGCGGATCGCCCTTTGCCACATTATATTCTTTCAGGATATCAAACATATCAAGGAACTGAGACATGCGGTCATAGGTTTTCAGATCCAGTGTTCCGTCCTTAATCTCTTCAATCGCCTTTGCAGCTCCTTCGGAAGTCCCGTCATAGGTCTCATAAATGTACTGTAAATGGTGGGCTCCTACAGACCAGTCATCTTTTGCCAGAGAGATCGGCTTCTCGATTCCTGCGTCCTTAAGCCTGTCCAGAAGCTCTACGAACTCCTCCTGGGTATGGATCGAAGACGGATCAAAGGTCTCTCCTAACGCATCCTCGATCACCTTCTTGTTGTAAATGATCCCGCGGCCTTCGATACAGAGCGGGAAGCTGTAAACCTTTCCATTCACGGTAGTCAGATACCCTTCCGCTTCGGCGGTCCAGGGCTCATTGGAAAGATCTGCCGCCTTTTCTTCTGCCAGTGCAATTACGTCTGTCGTATCCAGAATAGAAAGTGTAGGCGGTGTTCCGGAGTTATAAAGGCTGACTACCTTTGTATAGGGAGAATCTCCGTCCGTTACCGGCATAACCTCCACATGTACCCCCGACTTTTCCTCGAACACCTTGCTCATCTCCTCCAGCGCCGTCTGGATCTCCGCTTTGGAGTTCAGAAGTGTAATGCTGGTGCCGTCAAGCGAGGTATCATACTCAAAGGAATCCACGGATGTATCGATCGGCACCGTCTTTTCTTCTTCATTCGGATCGTCCGGGTCGCTGGCAAACCCAAAACGTACCCCGCATCCGGCAGCCATTGTCAGCACCAGCGCCACGGCAAGCCCGCAGGCGGCAGCCCTCGATACGATTTTCTTCTTCATAGTCTCTCCTCCTTCATATTTTCGTTCTTAAGTAACCGGTAAAGTAACCGGTTACTTTATGGTCTCATCTTAGCATCAGCTAAGCATTTCGTCAACAAAATCCACTTATTTTTATTGTTTTTGTTAATACTATCCGAATTTATACTCTGCCCTTTATTGATTATTTACAAAACCGGTTACTTAACCGCTACTTTCTTGTCTCTACTGTTCGTTTTTGCTATAATTAATCTATATTCAGGCTGAAAAAAGGAGACGTATTTTTATGGCGCAGAAAAAGAAAGTAACCTTTGACGATATTGCAAAATATACACATTTTTCAAAGACCACCATTTCCAGGTATTTTAATCATCCGGATTCTCTGACACTGGAAAACCAGAAGATTATCTCAGATGCTCTGGAAAAACTGAATTACCAGGAAAATAAAGTGGCACGTATTCTGGCCAGCGGAAAGACTGAGTTCATCGGTCTTCTGATACCTGACCTCTATCACCACTATTATGCAGAGGTGCTAAACCAGATCCTTTCCACTTATGAGACTTTTGGTTATAAATTTCTGGTCTTTACCGGAAATGCCAACGAAGAGATTGAGCGCAGATACATCCAGGAGCTTTTGGCCTATCAGATCGAGGGCATGATCATCTTGAGCCACACCATCCCTTCCCGGGAATTGGCCCAGCTGCCGATCCCTATCGTGACTATCGAACGTGAAGATCAGTTTGTCAGCAGCATCAACACCGACAACTATATGGGCGGCTACCAGGCGGCAAGTCTTCTGGCAAAGCATGACTGTGATATCCTGATCCACATCAATTCTCCTACGGATCCCAAAATCCCCAGCTACGGACGGATCCAGGGATTTAAGGACTGCTGCCGGGAACAAGACCTGAGAAACGAACTTTTTTTCCGGGAATTCGGCCACAGCTATGAAAGCGTCCAGCCCCTTCTTAGAGAAATCCTCGATAAACTGGACGAAACCTATGCCGGACAAAAGAAGGGTGTCTTCGTATCCAACGATACTCTGGCCAATACCTTTTTAAATCTTTTGTTCCGTAAACACGGCTGTCTGCCGGCAGATTATCTGCTGGTCGGTTTTGATAATTCGCCGGTTTCCAGAGAAGCCGTGGTTCCCATAAGCACAGTGGGGCAGCAGATTGATAAACTGGCCTACGAGGCGGTCCGCCTGCTGGTGGAGCAGATGAATGAACGCAAAAAAAGAAGACCGGCTCCTTTGCTGGAACCCGTCCATAAAGTGATCGCACCCACGATTTTCCGGCGGGAAACCACAGAACGGGAATAGCACTTCTGCCATTCCCGTTCTGTTTGATTATCTCTTTTCAGCTTCGTTTTCTCATCTTCAGCTTCAGCATCGCCAGCGCTTTTCTGGCATCCAGTTCATTCACTGTATTTTCTGCCAACACCGTGGTCTCATCACCCATAGCCCCGGTCTTATCATAGGCTTTATAGTAGCACAGAACTCCATCCAGGGAGTCGTTCTGCACTACAAAGTCCTTTGCCGGCACCATGCTGAGCGCCACCACCGGCACACCTCTTTTTTCCGCCGCCTCGATGGCGTGAGCATAGTCCACGTGGTTATTTCCCAGTCCGTTGCAGGAAAATACGGCTCCGTCCGCCCGGGCACACTCCAGTGTCACGCCTACCCGCTCCGCAGACAGATATTTGTCCTCATTCTTATCCGGCGATCCAACAATGATGATACCTCTTAAATTCACATCCTGATCCTCAGACAAGACCTCTACCAGCGGATCTCTGTAATAGTGCAGAGACGTTTCCTTCATACTTGTTCCAATTCCCATGTCACTGCCTCCTTATGCTTACCCTCGTTTTTACGAAATCCATCTGCTAGTCCATCGCCCGCATCACGCCGTCCCGAAATTCATTCGGTGTGACAATGGCCGGCATGCACCCCATATCGATAACAGAATGTCCGCCTTCAAATCCGCAGGGCTCATCGCCAAACATCCGGGTGTCATACACGGCTCCCTGTCCGGACACCTCCTTGACAATATAAACATCTTTGCGGTCCGGCTCATAGGTTTCCTGGAACACATGCTTCTCTGTGCATTTGTATCCATTGAATTTTTTCATCTGCTCCCGGAAGATCTGACAGAAGGTATCGCAGGCCCGGTGCGCCGCTTCCGGCCCCGGCCGGTCTGCCCATGTGCCTTCTTTCAAAACTACGTCAAAGGAAATCAGCATATCACTCTCAAGTGGTGTCCCGGCCCTTCCCCAGGCCACCTTCTCTGACAGGATTCCATCACTGGCTCCGAAGTTGCACACCTGCCGCCCGCTCTCATCAATCCCGGTCAGCAGGACATACACGCCGGTCAGCGTATGGGTAATCCCCTCCCCGACTTTTCCAAGCACCTTTGTGGATAATGGAATGACATCCATAATGGTATTCGTGTGCTGCTGATGCTCATCCGGAGCAATGATCCGGATATCAATGCTCTTGATCAGCGGCTCCGCCTTTAAGATCTCGTCTGCCGTTTCTTTGCAGACTGTCAGATGTCCGTCCACCGTCACCCTGTTTTCTGTCCCGTATGCTACATCCGTCACATGATAAGCCCGTACGGTAAGTCTGGATCCTGTTTCCATATTGCTGACCACTTCCTTCTATTTTAATTCCAGTCCCAGTCTCTTTACGACTTCATCCGCCGTCGGTGTGGCTGCCACGCCGCCAAATCCGGTCTCCTTTAAGCTGACATCCATCTTATCACCTACTTCTTTCATGGCGTCGATGACCTGATCTACCGGAATCTGGCTTACAATCCCTGCCAGCGCCATATCTGCCGCCGCCAGCGCATTGACAGCGCCGCCCACATTTCTCTTCACGCAGGGAACTTCTACCAGACCGCCTACCGGATCACATACCAGACCCATCAGATTCTTTAACGCCATAGCACAGGCATGTCCCAGCTGCTCCATGGTTCCGCCTTTGATATAGCAAATGGCCGCAGCTGCCATGCCGGATCCCGAACCGATCTCTGCCTGGCATCCTCCGGATGCGCCCGCAAGATAAGCCCGGTTTGCAATAATCTGTCCGATTCCGGCTGCCACATACATAGCTTCGATCATTTTCTCTTCCGGGATGCCGTATTCCCTGTAATATGTAACCAGAACTGCCGGCAGAACGCCGCAGGCACCTGCCGTCGGCGCTGCCACGATCCGCTTCATACAGGCATTGTTGCAGCCCATCTTCAAAGCATTGGTCATGACCTTCGCCATATAATCTCCGCAAAGGGTGTCTCCCTTTTTCTGGTATGTCTCCATCAGACCCCCTTCTTTTCCTACCAGGCCGCTTCCTGAGACCTCATCTGGTTCATAGGCATCAATGCCTGTAAGCATTGCCTGCCACATTCCTTTCATCCGTTTCCAGGAATCTTCTTCTGTAATTCCGTTTTCATCCATATCTTCCAGCTGGATTGCTTTCCAGAATTCGATTCCGTCCTTATTACATCTTGCATACGCTTCTTCTACTGATTGATATGACATACGCTTTTGCTACCTCCAATTCTTCGAAATCTAAGCTCCATTTGCTTTCAGGAAGATGACCTTTAAGATTCCCTCTTTACTCTCCAGTGTCTTAATTGCTTCCTCTGATACGATCTGGTCTGTCTCAACCACCATTACCGCAAAGCCGCCTCTCTTATCACGGAACACTGTCATTGTCGCAATGTTTACATTTTCTTTGCTGAGAGCTGCAGACACCTCTCCGATCCGACCAGGCTGGTCTACATTCCGCACGATCAGGGTATTGCTCTCTCCGCTGAAGTTCACATCGATACCGTCCAGCTTGCTGACCCGGATACGGCCGCCTCCGATGGAGTACGCCTGGATCTTCATTGCTTTCTTGCCTTCCGCCTCCATAATGATCTGGGCAGTATTGGGATGTGCTCCCTTGATATCCTTATTTTCGATCACAAAGTCCATACCCTGCTCCTTTGCGATCTCAAAGCTGTGCGGGATCCGCATATCATCAGGCTTCATCCCCAGAAGCCCTGCGATCAGCGCCTTATCTGTCCCGTGCCCTTTTCCTGTGGCTGCAAATGACCCATGCAGGTATACTGTGGCTTTTTCCGGCTGTCTGCCGAACAGCTGTCTGGCGATCTGCCCGATACGGACAGCTCCAGCTGTATGAGAGCTGGATGGCCCTACCATAACAGGACCTAAAATGTCAAATATACTTCCCATTTGTTTTTCCTCTCTTTGATATTATTTTTGACATGTTTCTATCCTATATTATACTGGAACGCTCGTTTCTTTACAATGTATAATTGCACCCGCCGGTACATTTGTGCATATGCTGGAGTAACCGATTTCTATGAGAACGAGAGGAATTTTTATGTATGTTCTTTTTTCTATAGCTATCATAATACTTTTGGCCGCGGCTCTCGTTTTTCGTTTCCGCAGGAAACGGATCATCTGCCGCATCTTAGGCCTTTCTGTCCCCGAAAAGGTCTATCGACTCAACTGTCTGCTCGCTCCTTTTGGTTTTGAATACCAGATCTCCCAGGATATTTTTGTGACAAGACTGGATGCCTGGCAGCGGGATTACGGCTACCGCTCACTCTATGACCGCGCTTCGCCGCTGCTTGGCATGGTCTTTGACTGTGAACCGGTTTATTTTGACTATCAGGGCAAGACCTGGCTGCTGGAATTCTGGAAGGGTCAGTACGGCATCAATACCGGCGCCGAGATTGGCATCTACAGGGCGGACACACTCCTTTCTCCCGCCCAGCGTCCGTATACTCTTTTTCACACAGTGCCCGACGAAGAATTGCCCGTATTTGAGCTGGAACTGGTAAAAGGCGCCAGCCGCCGCTACCGGCTCCTGCGCCGTCACTGGTGGCTGGCCGGATTCTGCATGGGCGAATTCACCTCTCCTGAACTTCTAAGTCTCCGCCTTGCGGTCACATTTCATTCAGGAGACATGCTGGAAGCCTTTTACCAGGGACTTCTGGAGGCCGGCTGGTGCACAGAGGATATCTGTGTCTGCGGAAGAAGGATCTCTCTTTCCTTCTATATACCTCATACTCCCCAGCCAAGGCGCTTGTTTCCGCTTCTAAGCGCATTCTCTCAATGCCGGAACCGCCTGTTTTTGTGGATCTACTGTAAAGTAACCGCTCCCTTTTGTTTTTCGCTGGACCAGCTTTTGTATCTTGCCGAATACCTGCCCTTCGCTTTTCGCCATATGATCTGTATCCAGAAGAAAACCGGACGCCGCAGAAAAGCAAATGATTTTTCCAGGAAGGACCGGTGATCCGGAATGTTTGAAAAAAGACAGCTTGACCAGGCCTTTCAGGATGCCGCAGTACTTCCTCTTTCTGCATCCTCCCGCTATGCTTTGTTTAGTGACTGCCACCGGGGAAACGGCCTTACCGGCGATAACTTTTTAAAAAACCAGCATCTGTATGCTGCCGCTCTTCGCTATTACTATGAAAATGATTTCACTTATATCGAGCTTGGAGACGGCGATGAGCTTTGGGAAAATCGTTCATTTTCCTCCATCAAAGAGGCACATGCCAGCACCTTCCAGATGCTTGCCCGATTTTATGAAGATCAGCGTCTGTACCTTCTGTACGGTAATCACGATATGTCCAAACGTTCCCGCGGGTTTTCCATGCAATGTAATTCTTTTCATCCCTGCATTACCTGTCGGAAAGAGCCCCTGTTTCCTGGCATCCGGTTTCACTCCGGGCTGGTTCTTAAAAATCAGGAGCCCGGACCAGACCTCTATCTCACCCACGGACACCAGGCTGATTTCCTCAACAGTGTACTGTGGCGGCAGGCCCGGTTCCTGGTACGCTACCTTTGGAGCCCTCTGGAACGGGTTGGTTTTCTGGATCCTTCCGATCCCTCCCGGAAAAATAAAAAAAAGGAACGAATTGAAAAATCTCTTTCAGGCTGGGCAAGGGCAAACCAATGCATCCTGATTGCCGGCCACACCCACCGGCCGGTACTGGAAGCTTCCTCCTGCTATTATAATACCGGCAGCTGTGTCCGCCCCGGATACATTACCTGCATCGAGATCAGTCAGCTCACAGCCACCCTCATCAAATGGACCATCGGCGTCAGAACTGACCTGTCTCTTTCGGTCTCCCGGGAAATCCTGGCCGGCCCTGTTTCTCTGAAGGATGGCGGCTGCTTTCCCGGGGCGCCCGCCGCTGCTCCCATGCAAAAAGATTTGTAATCCGGTTTTAAATATGTTACCCTAGATTCACATCCGCAAGGAGCGGAGCAACACAATACACTAAGGAAGTGCAGACTATGAATAAAAAGGAAATACTGGAGATCCGGCGTCAGTTTACTCCGGAAAACTGCGCCATCACCCGGATCTGCGGGTGTTACGTGGATCACGAAAAGGAAAAGAAGGCCGAATTGAAGAAAGCCTTCCTCTCTCTGCCGGAAGAAGAGGCGTTCAAATATTTTGATATTTTCCGCCATACACTCTCCGGCACCCTGGGAAAAAACATGGTCACCATGGAATTCCCCCTGGATCAGGAGCTTTCCGGCGGAACTCAGGAATTCCTCCTGAAGCTTCGGGACAGCCGGCTGGAAGACGATCTTCTGTTAGAGGAATTTTATGACAAGGTCATCGAAAGCTACGACTATCCGGAAAATTATTACATCATCCTGATCCACGCCGTCTACGACGTGCCGGGAAAATCCTCCGACGGTCTGGAAATGTTTGATGCATCCGATACGGTCTATGAGCATCTGATGTGCAGCATCTGTCCGGTCAACTTAAGCAAGGCCAGCTTAAGCTACAACGCACAGACCAACAATATCGAAGACCGGATCAGGGACTGGATCGTGGAAATGCCCGTAAAGGGATTTCTCTTCCCTGCTTTTACGGACCGGGCGTCAGATGTCCATCAAATATTGTATTACACCAAAAAGCCCGAAGAGCTCCAGCCCGCATTCATTGAGCACGTATTGGGAAGTCAGATCCCTCTGACCGCGGGCGACCAGAAAACCTCCTTCCAGGCAATTGTCAGCGACACCCTGGGGAGCTCCTGCGACTATGAGACTGTCCGCAACATCCACGACAATCTGAACGAAATGCTGGAGGAGGCCAAGGAAGCTCCGGAACCACTCGAACTTTCCCGCCCGGATATCAAACGGCTGCTGGAAAAAAGCGGGGCATCCGAAGAGCAGATGGAAACCTTTGACCGGGAGTTTTCTGATGTGATGGGGGAACAAACCTCTGTCCTGGCATCCAATATAGCCAGCACACGGACCTTCCAGATCGAAACACCGGATGTGATCGTCAAAGTCAACCCGGATCGCTCTGACCTGGTAGAGACCCGCGAGATCGACGGCCGCCGCTGTCTGGTCATAGCCATTGACGACCATCTGGAGGTCAACGGAATCGAAATTCACCCTTGATTTATGGGGGTAAAAAATTTTTTTAAAAAAATTGCAAAAAGTATTTGCCAAAACGAATATTTTATGGTATGATACTTTTTGTCGAGCGGAGATGGCGGAATGGCAGACGCGCTAGATTCAGGTTCTAGTGGGAGCAATCCTGTGAGGGTTCAAGTCCCTTTCTCCGCATGGTTTATGAAAAGCGGAAATCCTTGATTTTAAGGGTTTCCGTTCTTTTTTTGTTACCTTTACGCCGGTAAAATTTGATTACCTTTGATTACCCCAAAAAGGGCGTCCCGCAAAATCGGAACGCCCTTTATCATTTCCGTCATTCAATTTTACCAATCTGTATAAATGTCTATCGTTCCCGACGGACATCCTGTATCATAAACCTTTCCGGCCCCCAGCGAGGTCTGTACAACAGTCCCCTTCGGGTAATCGCTGCTGGCTACGCAGATGTAACCGTCTTTATCACGAATCGTCCCGTCACTTGCCACATGCCGTCCCGGAATATTCAGTCCGTGTCCCGGCAGGACTTTCTGAGAATAATAAGTCTCTCTGTGACCGTTGAAATAGACAACTCCCTTTTCCGGTGTCAGCACACCGTCGCCGGAAGGGTAGTCGTATCCTCCCCCGCCGGATGAGCCCGATGAACTTCCCGATCCGGAACTGCTTCCCGAATTGCTTCCCGATCCAGAGTTATTACTGCTTGTCTCCTGCGCTGCTGCTTTCTTTGCAGCCTCTGCCTGCTTTGCGGCCTCCTCTGCACGGAGACTTTCAATCTGATCCGTTAGTGCGGCAAGATCTGTAGAAGTGGCTGCCGCCCTGGCATTCAGCTCTTCCTTCTGGGATGCCAGTTCTTCTTCCATCTTTTCCTGAGATTCTTTTTCTTCCTGAAGCTTTGCTTCTTCATCCTCTATCGTCTGGCGAAGATTGCTAAGCTCTTCTAACTGCTCACGATCATAATCACTGATATTCTGGACAAATTCCACACGGTTCAGAAAATCCGCCATATTGTCTACAGAAAAAATCATGCTCAGCATCGATGCGCTGTCGTTTTCGTACACATACTTAATCCGCAGCTTCATCTCTTCAAACTGCTGCTGCTCACTATTTTTTGCGATATCGATCTGCGCCTGTGTTGCCTCGATCTGCCCGTTGGTTGCTTCAATCTGATCTTCCAGATCTGCAATCTGCGTTCCCAGATCCAAAAGCTCCTGGTTGATGCTGCCTAGCTCATCTTCCAGTTGTGATGACTGCTCTTCCATACTGTCGAGTTCAGCGGCCTGTACCGGCATCCCCGAGCATATCATCGCTGATACGCACAGCGCCGATGCGCCCGCCTGCAGCCAATGCTTTGACAGAAACTTCATATAAAACCTCCAACTGAATACTTGTCTTCATTTTCTGCACACCCCATCATACCACACTTATGGCCTCTTGGCAAATGATACTTTCAGTTTATAGCATCTGACTGAACTCAATACACTCTTTATTCGGCCCGTCGATCTTAAAATACCGCACACCGTTTTCCCAGAACGGAAGGAAATGAATCTCATCAGAAAGATTATTCATCCCCATTGCACAGATCTTCTCATACGCTTTTTCCACGTCCGTCACATCAATCGCCAGATGGTCGATGGAGCCATACTCCATCTTCACCGCCTGCTCTTCATAGGTCTCTACCACTAGGTTGCCCAGCTTTAAAAATACAACTTTTGCACCATTTTCCTCGTTAATGGTCTCAAAGGCCGTCTCAAAGCCCAGCTTATGATAAAAGCGGACGGTTGCATCCATATCTTTTGTAGGGATGCCTACATGCTGGATTCCGGTAAGATATTCTTTCATGTTCTTTCCTCCTGTTCTTTTTCATCTTTTAATAGAACTATTATACCGCAGCCGGTCTATATCTTCCAGTTCTTTCCCATTTTCAATCTCATAATAAACTGCCTCTTCCTGATGCCTTCGGAGCACTTTCTTTCCTCCCTCATCGCCTTGCAGTTCAAGCAGCTCCCCAAAGTACTCCTGCGAAAACCAGACGGGATTTCCCAGGAGACTGCCGTTTTTTACACAGCCAAGCCTTGCTTCCTCTTTCTGCATCCGTTCCAGAAATCCCAGGACGCTTTCTTTGACAAGCCACGGCTGGTCCGCCACAAAAAAGGCGCAGGCCTGCATTTTGGCCTCTGAAGCACGCCCTTCCTGTACCCCGGATCCGAAAAGCCCTGACCGAATAGAATATGAGACTCCTTTTTCGCTCTCCGGGGACCAGACACATGCAGCCCTTCTCCCCTCCTGCCGGAATATACCAATCTGATTTTTGATCTCCTCATACTGTGTTACTATCCGCAGTTCGTAACGCTCATCCGCATCTGCAATTTCCATCAGCCTTTCCAACAGATGCAGATACATCGGTTTCCCGTTCCACTGATACAACAGCTTATTGCTTCCAAAACGGCGGCTGTTTCCAGCCGCCAGATAAATCAATCCTATTTTCATTTTTTCTGCAGTCCCATTGCGATTTTCTCACTGGTGATCGGCAGCTCATGAACCCAGATGCCCGTCGCATTGGCAACCGCATGAGCCAGTGCGGGAGCCGGCGTGTTGATCACCACTTCTCCGATGGATTTCGCACCGAACGGTCCGGTTTCTTCATAGCTGCTTTCAAACTCTACCCGCAGTTTTCCCACATCCAGACGGGTCGGGATCTTATACTGCATGAAGGAATTGTTCAAAAGCTGCCCCTTCGCTGAATACTGGATGTTTTCATATAAAGCCATACCAATTCCCTGCGCAAGTCCGCCCTCCACCTGACAGCGGCACAGATTCGGGTTCAGCGGCGTTCCACAGTCTACGACCGCCACGTAATCCAGGATCTCTACATGGCCAGTCTCTTTGTCGACCTCGATCTCCACCATGCCTACCATAAATGGCGGCGGGGAAACCGGAGAGCTGTTGCTTTCTGTCACCTGCAGCGCATTTGCATTTCCGCACTGTCCTGCCGTGCCGATCTCTTTTAACGTCACCTGTTTTCCGGTACTGCGGTCTGTGGCCACATGCCCGTCAAATTCAATATCTTCCCAGCCGCAGGACAGCATCTCTGCCGCCTTCTCGCAAATCTTCTCCTGAAGCTTCCGGCAGGCCTTTTCCACAGCTCTTCCCGTAATATAGGCGGTACTGGAGGCATAGGAGCCGGAGTCATAAGGCGAGGTATCTGTATCCGCCCCGGATACAATGATCTGATCCACAGAGCAGTCCAGACACTCTGCCGCCACCTGGGCCAGCGTAGTATCACAGCCGGTTCCCATATCCGCCGCACCGATGGACAGAGCATAAAGTCCATCCTCCTCAAGCTTAATGGTGGCAGAGCCCACATCTACATGAGAAATTCCGGATCCCTGCATGGCCATGGCTACGCCCACACTTCTGACCTTTCCATTTCCCATATCCCGGCAGGGGAATTTTTCATCCCAGCCGATCATTTCTCTTGCACGTTCCATACAGCGGTCCAGCGCACAGCTGTTTGTCTGCTCGCCATAATAAGCAGGCATGACTTCTCCTTCCCTCACCATATTTTTCAGGCGCAGCTGTACCGGATCCATCTGAAGCTTCTGTGCCAGTTCATTGACCGCGGTCTCCACTGCATAGATTCCCTGGGTCGCTCCATATCCCCGGTAAGCTCCTGAGGACATCACATTGGTATATACCACGTCATATGCAAAGCGGTGTGCCTCCACAGACCCATAAAGCGGAATGGACTTATGCCCGGACAGCCCCACAGTTGTCGGTCCATGTTCTCCATAGGCTCCCGTATTGGATAATGTATAAAGGTCAATGGCCCGGATCTTTCCATCCCGGTCAGCGCCTACCCTGACAGAAACCTCCATCTCATGCCGCGGAGAAGATGCAATCTGAGACTCCTCCCTGGTAAAGATCATTTTGGACGGCTTTCCGGTCTTCCAGGTCACAAACGCCGGATACACTTCGGAAACCGAAGTCTGTTTCGCCCCGAATCCCCCGCCGATCCTGGGCTTGAATACCCGGATCTTTGACTTTGAGATTCCAAGGGCATTCGACAGGATCCTGCGGACATGGAATACAATCTGCGTCGAACTCATTACGTTCAGCCGTCCATAGGAATCCATGTAGCACACTGTCCGGAAGGTTTCCATCATTGCCTGCTGATTCGCTTTCACCCGGTAGGTTCCTTCTACGACCACATCGCAGTCCTTCAGTACGGCGTCCACGTCCCCATCATGGCTCTCGCCGCTGGCACACAGGTTCCGGCGGTTGTCTGCCCCTACCGGACACAGGGCTTTCCAGCTTTCCTCCGGATGCACCAGGATATCACTGTCTTTTGCCTCGTGAAGATCCAGAATTGCCGGCAGGATCTCATACTCTACCTTGATGCGCTTCAGGGCCTGATCTACGCAGGCCTCATTCTCTCCGGCAACGATAGCCACCGGATCTCCCACATACCGCACATGCGGATCCAGGATCAGCCGGTCATAGGGACTGGCCTCGGGATAAGTCTGTCCTGCCATGGTAAAACGCTCCTTCGGCACGTCTTCCCATGTATAAATAGCTTCGATCCCTTCCACCTTTTCCGCCAGATCGGTCCGGATATTTTTAACCATGGCATTTGCATGGGGACTTCTCAACACTTTTACGACCAGGCAGTCCTTCGGTGCGATATCATCGGTGAACACCGGCTTTCCTGTCACCAGCGCATAAGCGTCTTTTTTTCTGATCGGCTGACCTACTGTCTTCATACCGTACCTCCCTGCTTCTTATATTCCAGAAACGCTTTCATCCCCCGCAGCTGTCCTTCATATCCGGAACAGCGGCAGAGATTTCCCGCCAGATACTCTTTCATCTCTTCATCTGTAGGATCCGGATTTTCCCGGAACAAAGCGATTGCATTCATGATCATGCCCGGGTTGCAGAAGCCACACTGCTCTGCTCCCTGATCTGCAATAAATGCCCCAAATTCTTCTGCTTCCTTCTGCAGTCCTTCCAAAGTAGTCACTGCATGTCCATCTGCCCTGGCCGCCAGTACAGAACAAGAAAGCACCGGCTTTTCATCCAGGAACACGGTGCACAGGCCGCAGCCTGAGGTTTCGCAGCCACGCTTTACACTAAAGCATCCATGCTCCCGCACAAAATCAATCAGCAGCAGATCAGCCCGAATCTCTTCCTCGATCCGTTTCCCATTCAATGTCAGATTAATCTTCATGTCTGCCGCCCCCTTCCTGTAATTTCATAAGCCCTCTCCGGATCAGCACCCCGCAAAGATGGCTCCTGTATTCGCTTCCTGCACGCATATTGCTTCTCGTCGGAATCTTTTCTGCCGTAGCTTGTGCAATCCCGGCCAGCTCTTCTTCAGAACAGACTCCTTCCCTGATCTTTTCCGTCTCCGCCTCTGAAAGTTCGATCGCCATTGCTTTCTGCGGCCTTGCCCCTACAGAAATCCGCGCCTGTTTCCCGCAAAGGCTCATCCCTACTGCCAGCACGGGGAAATCCGTCCTGGCATTTCTGTGGGACAGGTAAGCGAAGGTCCCGCTCGTTTTCTTTACGATCAGGCGTACCAGGATATCCCGGTCTCTTGGCATTTTTACAAATTCCGCCAGGGGAACGATTCCGCCCCGGTAAAGCTCCACTTTTGTATCCAGAGCCAAAAAGGCTGTCAGCACATCCGAGAAGCCAAACCTTCCGAAAATGCTTCCGCCCACTGTCGCCAGATTCCGGAACTGTACACCGACAATATCCTTTACACTGTCTCTTAACATTTCCTGGAACCAGTCATTCAGTCCCTGGTGCAGCTCAATCTGCCTCAATGTCACCATACACCCGATCCGGAATTCTTCATCCGTCTCTTCGATCTGATCAAGCATAAGTCCTGACAGATCTATCGCCGTCTGGATCTGGGCGCTGCTCATCTTCATCCAGAGCATCCCTCCCAGGAGACGGTTGGATTTTTTCTGATTCAGCTCATAAGCCTGCTGAAGGCTCTCTGCTTTTACATAATTTTTTATTTTCAGCATTTTGTCTCCCTCATATTTCAAATGTAATCAGCTAAGATTATCAATTATTCTTAAGAATTATACCATCTTTCCATCGAAAATGATATGACCACTCCAATATCTGTCTGTGATTTTTGAAAATACAACAATCGTTCCATCTGTTTCTTTGAAAGGACCTCTGCCTGATTCACCACATAGCGGTATTCACAGTCCACATTCTTTTTCTGCCCGAATTTCTCCGTCAGACACCTTATTACATCTTGTTCTGTAATAAGATCTTCCGGCAGACGTCCCAGGCTTTGGCAGGCCGTCTCAAAGCGGTGGCATTTTTCCCGAAAGCTTTTTCCGACAGCAGATGCTCCTGCTACTCCGATGACCAGGTCTGTTTCCACTGGGATTACCGGTTCAAAAGAGGCCGGGCATTTCAGCGGAAGCCCGTGACTTCCGTCGGCTTCCACCAGTACCACATCGTACGTTTCCAGCATCCCGCGCGGCACCTCCGGCGAAACGCCTGTAAGCTTTTCTCCGGAAACACCATTGCCCACAGGCACAAATCCATACCGTCCTTCTTTGTACATATGAGTAGTCGTGGTAACAGCAGCGCGGTATCCCGCCTTTTTCAGCTCCCTGGCAAGCTCATAGATCAGCGTAGTCTTTCCGCCGGCACCCACCACAGCAATCAGCCGGTGTTTTTCCGGACGAATCTTTAGCATACTTATCAGTGAAAATTCCGGCTTTTCCGCCCCGTTTTTTCTGTCCCTGCCCTGCCGCAGATACAGGATGGCTTCCAGGACACCGCCCGCAATGCACCGTGCTTTATCTGATATGCTGCTGCACTCCTGTCCTCCCAACGGCCGGGGATCAATATCCGCCATTTTAAATCCTTCTCTTACCCGGAATCCGTCCGGAAGTATTCCTCTTAATATGCCGTCAATAGACGCATTCACCGGATGGCCGCCGATCGTTGCAATCATCTGTCCCTTCTTCACTGCGTCTCCTATGGCCGCGCAGCTTCTAAGAGTTCCCTCCACAGGTGCATAGATGACCCGCTCTTTTGCATAACCGGCAATTTTACCCGGAATTCCGGTGTTGGGTATCGCTGTCCCATGATAATAGATCCGCCCCAGGCTGTGCCCACGTTTTGTCTCGATGACCGCATGGACATCCACACCAGCCTCGAAGCCCGGCCCCAGCCCGATTGTAATTTCCGCCATGTCCATCCTGGTTCCCAGATTTTTCTTTGCCAGAATGGCGTCTACTACGATCTGAGGCTTCCAGCTTTCGATCCATTCTCCTTCCGGATCCACCAGTACCGGAACTTTTCCCTCTGCCAGTATGTCTTCTGCATTTTCTTCATCCGCAAGTTTTGCCGTGATTCCTTCCACTGTCACTTCTTTTTGGTATACCGCCTCCGAAAAAGAAACCGTACGCCGGATAGAGGACGGCTTCTCACACTCCAGGGCAGACACTTCAAATCCGCTGCGGTACAGTTTTGCGATCACCCCGGAAGCCAGATCTCCTGCTCCCCGCACCACCACCCGCATATTTTTCTCTGCCAACATAAAAATGCCTCTTTTCGATTCTGATAACGTTATCTTATCATCCTCGAAAAAGAGGCACAAGCTTTTCCTTTATTTTATAAAATCTACAATACCATTGAAACCAGCTGGAAGATCAGGTTGGCAGCAACACCAGCGCAAAGACCACCTATGGTGTGGCTGATGATCGCCTTGCCGGTCAGGTGCGGCACCTTCAGCGCAGACATCATACCCACATGAGTACTTAAATATCCGCTCCAGCACATACACATAGCCGTAAATACTGCAATATCATTTGCGTGTGCTGTTCCGGCACTTACCATCTCAGGCACCAGTCCGATAGCAGCTCCCGCAGCTCCAAGAGCCGTGATCGGAACCGCCACAGCCGATGCAGATGTAAAGCCAAACAGTGGTTTCAGGATAAACTCCAGCTTTTCTCCGATCCACGGAAGCAGAGCTACACCTTCATAGGCAGCTCCGGTATAGGTTCCGTCTGCGGAAGGTCCGTTGGTCAGCATCATTACAATGGTACAGATAACCAGTACACCCGGAATGATGGCCATACCAACTTCTACACCATTCTTTCCTCCATCCAGAAGTGCTTCCAGGAGACGTCCGCCTACTCCGCCGTTTCGGATCTCTCGCTTATTCAGGATATCATCCGCAGATTCACCGTTTTCTTCTTCAATACAGTAGCTTTCCGTACCGTATTCTTTTTTGGTAAATGTGGTCATGATCCGTACGCTGACAATACTTCCAATAATCGCAGCGATATTTCCGATCAGGACCGCCATTCCCAGATTCTCACCCGGTGCATTGATTCCAAGCATAAATGTGGTAACGATCAGCCCCATACCAAAAGCTGTTCCCAGGTTGGTCAGTGCCGGGAGCTGGAATTTCTTGAAATATCTGCGGAAATTCCGATCCTCGGCAAGCCCCAAGATTGCCGGATTGTCGGAAAGATATGTGGTCATAATACCCACAGATGCCGCTCCCGGAAGATTATATAATGGCTTCATCAGCGGAGTGATCGCCTTATTTAAGAGTGCGATTACTCCAAATTCGGAAAGTGCTCCGGAAAGCGCTCCCGCAATGACAGCGATTGCCATAATATTAAAAACTGTATCAATCAAAAGTTCGTACGCGGTAGCCATCATTGTCTGCATCATGTTTGCACCGCCCATTTTCATTCCGATACCGCCAAAGATAATGGCAAGGAAGATCAGAAATACAAAGGCTTCTGCACTGACTGCTTTTTTAAATCTTTTTGTTTCCATGTCATTCCCCATTTCATTTGTTATTTTTTTCACAGTTGATCTTTCTTATCATACCGGATATGTTAAAAAAAATCAACTGCTTTTTTTCAAATAGGGAATACTTCTGTGTAAAAAAGTTTATTTTTTGCTATTTTCCAGCTTTTTCGTAAACATCCAGAGCTGCTGCCACAGCCTCTCCTGTGGAAACTTTGACGCCATTTCTCAGCATTACAGCCTCCAGTGCGCCAAGGAGCAGAAGGATATTCCGTTTCTGGCTTGAATATCCCATGTTTCCGATTCTTAAAATTTTTCCATCCAGTGGTCCAAAGGAAGTGGCGATCTCAATACCAAACTCGTTTAACAACATTCCGCGGATTGCTTTTCCATCCGCGCCTTCTGGAATGTTAATAGCAGTAACCACCGGCATCTTGTGTTCCAGGTCACCGAAAATGGAAAGGCCCATAGCCTTCAGACCGGCTACCAGCGCTTCGTCATTTAATTTATGTCTTGCGAACCGGGCTTCCAGTGTCTCATTTACGATGCAGCGAAGGGCCTCATGTACTGCATACTGCATACTGGTGGCCTCAGTATGGTGGTTCAGCCTTCTTGGGCTCCAGTAGTCCTCAAGTTGTGCAAGATCCAGATAGTTGCTTGGGATTCCCGCAAGCTTTCCATCTACATCATCCGTAGTACGGATTCCTTTCTCCACCCGCTTTCTCTTCCTGACGATCTCCCCAATCTGCTCGTTATAGGTAATCAGTGCAGATCCGGACGGTGCAGAAATACATTTCTGGGTTCCGGATATACATGCGGACAGTTTCCAGTCGTCTACTTTCACTTCCGCTCCGCCCAGCGTGGCAACAGCATCTACGATCAGCAGCGCACCATATTTCTCACAGATCTCTCCCAGCTCATCCAGCGGCTGCATCATAGAAGTTGAAGTCTCGCCATGAATGCAGGCCACTGCCTTGTAGGAATCTTTTTTCAGGGCATCTTCAATCTCCTGAGGATCAAATACTGTACCCCATTCTTTTTCCAGCAGGGTAATATCTGCTCCGCAGCGCTCCAGAATCTCTGCCAGCAGATAGCCGAATCTGCCGAAGGCCGGGATCAGTACCTTGTCGCCCGGGCAGATCGCACCGGTCAGCACTGTCTCCAGACCGCCTCTGGATGTGGTATCTACCAGATATGTCTGGTGGTTCTTTGTCTGGAACACATAGCGCTCCATTTCCATAGTCTCATTCATCAGTGCGGTAAACTCCGGGTCAAACTGTCCCAGGATATGTGCGCTCATGGCGCGTAAGACTCTGGGGTCAGCCTCTACCGGCCCCGGAGTCATCAGTGTACGTGGTGACGGGTTGATTTCTTGAAATTGTCTCATGTTTTCCTCTCCTTTATCTGTATGATTTGCAGGTTTTTCTGTAAAAATACGCAAAAAAGTCCCAAGGAATTTCCACCCTTGGAACTTTCTGCTTAAGAGTATAGCGGGTTTGCAGTGTTTTCGCAATATCCAATTTGGATAAAAAATCAGGTTTCTCTACACATACTGTTTCAGATCTTCCATCGCCTTATCGTCAAATTTTGACTTATCAATTTTAGCACGCTTCAGGTACTGTCTCCAAATCAGAATCAGTACAAACCCTACTGCAATAACTGCCGTCAGGAAATAGAAAAAGTACCTGTAGCCCATCACCCCTGGGTGACTGTCGATCATATTACCAGCCAGAATTGAAACAAATATCTCCGGAATAGATCCCGCCGTACAAATCAGTCCCGCAGCTGTTCCGGAATATTCTACCGGTACGGCTCCCTCGCTCATCATCGTCCATGCCATAGCATAATTCATATGAAAAAATACCAAAATTGCAACAAACAGCGCCGTCACAATAATAACACTGGAACTTTTTGCCGGTGTTAAAACCAACAGGATCTGACCTGCAAGCATTGCGACAAACGCCAGGAGCATCAGCTTCGCTGTGCCGAATTTGTCTGCTAGATATCCTCCCACGATATTTCCTCCAATAGAGCCAAATTTTCGAAACACCCCCATCATTGCGCCAAAAGCAACACTGGCTCCCAGGATATCGGTCACATAGGGAATGTAGTAATAAATCGATAGACAGAAAACATGGTTGCAGAATGTGACCATACAAATGATCCATACAGCCGGATTCTTCAGTACTTTTGTAAGCCCCTTGAACGAAACCTTATCTGCGTTCAGCACCATCTTATCATCTTTCACTGCATAATATGCAAAAATCGCCATAGCAATATTAACTATTGAATAAAACAGGATTACATATTTCATAGCCAGCACCTCATTTTTCATCTGAGATGCTCCAAAATTGAACAGAGCTACGGCTATCAGGGCGATTACACCTCCGGCTATATTCTGTGTCCCTTCAAAAAAACCATAAGCCTTTCCTTGGCTATCCTGGTCTGACATCACCCTCACAGCTTTGACACATGCCGGCCAGAAGGCAAAGGTGGTAGACACTCCCCACAATGCGTAAATACACAAAAGGCCTTTAAATCCAAGAGGCAAAAGATGCAAAAAGCCACCAATTCCCGTTGCTAATAGAGATACCACAATAATCTTCTTTACCGGCATCCCGTCTGCCACTACACCTCCAAAAAGATAGGACACTATTCCGAATACACCGATTACAGTCCCAAAAACTCCCATCTGGGTATTCGTCAGATGATAGGTAGAAACATATACTTCATAATAATCAAATCGGAAGAATGGCAGTCCAGAAATAACAGAGACACCCAGCGCAAGGATCACAATCGCTCCGAAATTGGCTCTGAGCTTTCCGTTTATTCCCATTTTCCCCAGCAATTTTTCCATAAGTCTCTTTCTCCCTCTTGCTTTTGCTAATTTACAGATACGATATGATAAGTCTGTCCTTTATCATAAGTTCTGGAAAATATTGTAAAATTATCGTAATAAAATATTCCAGCATAAACGCCTCTCTCGCAGCCCTCACTGCTCATCTCAAAATCTGCCCATTTCCCGACACTTTCTTCCACATCATCTTGGGACACCGTCTCATCAATCAGCTCTTCCGCTGCCGCCTTGTCCCCCGATGCCGAATCACCCTTGCCGGAAGCATCTACCTCGTTACTTGATGATGGCGATGTGGTCGTCATCGTAATCCCCACAAATGCTCCAACCACAAGAACCACAAAAGCCACTATGATTCCAACTACTTTTTTATTCATCCGTTCTGCCTCTTTTCTTCATGGACAAATGTGCCCCCGCCAGAAACAAGGGCACATTTTTATTCTTTCTTTATTCCTCTTCTTCTGCTACATCATCCAGGATATTAATTCCATCGCTGACGTCGTTTCCATCTGCATCCACAACCGCATCCAGATACTTATCATAATGAACCTTATTTCCATTATGGTCGATGAATTCATTTCCTTCATTTGACCATGGGATCCATCCATTGCCCCATTCTTTGATAGTGTTGATATCTACAGACTGGCAGAAGTATGCAATATGTGCTGCCCCCCAACTGTCACCGCAGAAAAATGCCACTGTTTTGGAAGTATCCAGCCCGCATCCCTCCATATAAGCTACCAGCTCAGCCTGAGTTCTCGGGGTTCCGTCCACATTATCAAAATACTCTCCATTTTCGTCATCACCCTGCAGACACCATACAGAACCTTCAATACGTCCCGCCAAGTCATGATAACTGTATCCGGAATATTCGCCATTCCACTCATCTTCACTGCGATTGTCCGCCACCTGTCCTTCCACTTCCCCACTTAAAATAGCTTTGATATCATCCATCCAGAGAATCTCATCTGGATTTGCGATAGTATCAGATCCAAAGCCATCTACAGATTCTGGAATCACCAGTGTGCCTTCATCCGTATCCAGTTCATATCCATTATAAGACCATGCAGTTAATGCACCGCTCATCGCATAAGTCTTGACGCCCAAGGATCTCAGCATAAATCCGAGACGCCCCTGCGGAGAAGTGTCTCTTCCCGTCAAGATAACGATAGAATCCTTTGTGATGCCATACTGCGGGCAGAGATCGTCTCTGAACTCCTCCAGTGAAATCAGTCTCCACTCTTTTGCATAATCAGATCTCTTTTCTGGCACATATACACGTGGTCTTTCATAAGAGTCTGTATTAATATGCACAGCTCCCGGCACATGTCCGCCAGAGAAGTAGGACGACTCTTTTGCATTACCCCATCCCACATCTACCAGGATTACATTATCCAGATTCTCGCCGACGATAGCTTTTGCATCTTCACTTAATTCCGTCTCTTTTCCGGTCTTCACGTCAGAAATGCTCTTTACAATCTCTGTGGGAAGGAACATATCATAATTTTCATAGGATTCCAGATCTGTTCCCATATCAATCATCTCATTTGCCTGAAACACGGAAACATTTTCAATTCCCTGATCATTAAAATACTGTGCTACATGAGCCGCCTGATCGCCCACATAATCATAAACAATGACCTCTGAATCTTCTGTGATTCCCTGATCCTCTATGGCTCTTTCCAGATACGCCTCACGCGGAGCCGCATCGGCGTATTCACAATCAAGCCAGCGTGCTGAGAAAAGCTGAGAATTCTTCAAATGCCCCCCATTGGCTGCGCCTTCCAACGCCCATCCGGAATAAGCCTCCTGCGGTCGCGCATCAACCAATACCGTATTCTCATCAGAGTCATTCATAAACTCCTGTACTTGCTCTGGCGTTGCAGATTCAAAATCTTCCATTTCCGCATCATTTGCCAGGTCTGCAGATTCTTCTGTCTCTTTTTGACTGCTGCTCGTCTCCTGACTGTCAGAGTTTGTTTGACTGCCACAGCCGATCACCATTGAAGCAGTCATGGCAGCACATAATAATGATGCTACTAATCGTTTCTTCATAATGTCTTTCCTCCTTACTGTAAACATTATTTATCGTATCACACAGCTTATCTCTCCCGCAAATTCATAATATTAATATATCCTGCATATTTATAGATGCTATAAATTTGCCTTTTCTCCAGTTTTTGATTGCTCTTCCCTCTTTCATTTCACTTGACATCTTCTGGCAAATTCTTCACAATAGTGATAATAAAAACCAGTTCCTATAAAGAAATCAATACGCTATACCAGAATAGTGATCAATTCATCGCCAAACACATCGACACAGGGGAGGTGCCATTATGAAACATTGGAAAACCATGTTTTTAGGAGTTTCTGCTTTTATATTTCTCCTGACTTTGTCCTGTCAGACCGTTTACGCTAACTCTTCCTGGGTATGGCTGACAGACCGGCGGCCATATCAGCTTCTTCCGGCAGTGGCCGTGTTTACTGTTTTATTTGAGACCTGTTTTATCAAGGCCTTTTTAAAGTTCAGGAACATCCTTAAGCTTTTTGCCGTTGTTCTGGCCGGAAATCTGCTTTCTTTTCTGATACCGTATGCTTTCGGCTATCTGGAATGGACACAGTTCCACGGCAACAATATATTCGAAATGTTCGAACACCTTCCTTACTATATTATCGGCCCCTTATATCTGATTTTTACTTTGGTCATAGAGATTCCGGTTCTTCTGAAATGCTTCAAAAAAGAACTGCCGGACATCAGAAAGGGCGCCGTTGTGATCGGCGCCGCAAATGTGATCACCACCCTCGTGGTGTTTGTTATAGAAAGATATTTGTGTTACGGCCAGTGGTAAAGTGAATGTCCCGGATGAAAGCTTTTTTCTCACCCGGGACATTTTCTGGCCTCAGATACCCGTTATTTTTTATATTCAAATTCAAACTTTACAAACTCATCAATAAACTTCAGTACGTAATCCACCACGGCGTCACAGACCTCTTTTCCCAGCTCAGCTGTAGCGTCTCTGGCGCTCTTGCTGTAATCCACGCCCGCGGCATGTCCATGCTCGATCAGGTCTCCGGTCTTGGATACATCACGGGTACGAAGATTCAGATATACAGCCGCTCCGTCAAATTCTCCCCGATGCAGGTCCAGGAACTGGATATTGCCAATTTTCTGATTATCCGGGATATGAGCACGCTCTACCTTTACCGTCTCCGGCGCAATGTGCATCATGACAGCTGTTTCCGTGATGTCTCCGTGACCAATGAGGCCCCACTCCGGATTCAAGTCCCCGGCCACTTCAAACCACTGGATATTTGCCACCGGAATATTTTTAAGCCGCAGATACTGTCCTACATCATACAGCGCATTATTGTTTCCGCCATGGCCGTTCAGAAACAGAAAATGTGTAAATCCATAGGAAACCAGCTGGTCACAGACTTCCTTTACATATGCCGCAAGTGTTGTCTGTGAAACCGCCATAGTCCCCGGAAAATCCGCATGATAAAGGGCATGTCCGTATGGGATCACCGGCGCCACCAGGCCTTTGTCTGTCTTCTCTCCAACTTTCTTAGCCAGATATTCCGCCACGATCCAGTCCGTTCCGACAGGAAGAGCCGGACCATGCTGTTCCGTGCTTCCCACAGGGATGATTGCCAGTTTTTTTGTTTTCAACGCTTCCTGATTCTCTTCCCATGTGTTTTCAAAAATAAAGTTGCTCATATGCCGATTCCTCCTTTTGTAAAATCTATCTATATCATACGCAAAATGCAAATCCGGTGCAAGAATCCGGAACAGCTTTCTTCATATTTTTTTAATCTGTCCCTCTATAGACAATCCGAAAAAAATTATGCTATCATACCTTTTGAATCTGCTGTTTTACAAAAGAAAGGAAAATCAAAAAAGCACACATCATGGAACATACTTATACAGAACTACTTTGGCTCCTTCTTATCTACTCTTTCATCGGATGGATCATTGAGGCGGCAGTCGGAACCATAAAAAACAAAAAATTTACTAACCGTGGCTTTTCTACCGGACCTTTCTGCCTGGTCTATGGAGTGGCGGCAGTGCTGATGGAAATCACTTTATCCGAATTAATAGGCAGCCCTTTTTTTCTGTTTCTTGGCTGTGGAATACAGGCCACCTTTGTTGAATGGTTTACCGGTAAGACCCTGGAGCGGATGAACCGGCACAAATGGTGGGACTACTCTGATAAAAAGTGGAATTTCGACGGCTATATTTGTCCGCAGTATTCCCTTTTATGGGCGGTGCTGGGTATTGTCAGCATCCGTTTTGCCACGCCGCTGTTTCTGGACGTGTATTACCAGATTCCCGAACCTGTTTCTATAATCATCGTATGGGTATTCGCTGTTTATCTTCTTCTGGATATGGCGGTTTCCTTTGCGGCGGTTTTTCATCTGCGGAATTTTTCACTGGAGGCTTCTCAGCTGGACATCCCCTTTGCAGACTGGTCCCGCCGGACAAGCCGGCCTATTATAGGGTATGCGGAGCGCCGTATCGCCAATGTCTACCCTTCCATCCAGGAAAAGGCAGACGAAATCTTAAGTGAAGGGAAATTTGCCGAAGGCTGCGGGTTCTATAAACTATTCTGGCTGTTTTTGATCGGATCACTGCTGGGAGACATTACCGAAACCATTTTCTGCCGCTTTACCGCCGGCGAATGGATGAACCGCAGCAGCCTGATCTGGGGACCCTTCAGCATCGTCTGGGGCTTCGCCATCGTCCTTGCAACTATTCTGCTCTACAAAGACAAGGATAAGCCGGACAGACATATTTTCCTCGTCGGTACCTTTCTGGGCGGTGCCTATGAATATATCTGCAGCGTACTTGCAGAGATTGTTTTCGGACAGGTTTTCTGGGATTACAACGACATTCCCTTTAACCTTGGAGGACGCGTCAATCTCCTTTACTGCTTTTTTTGGGGGATTGCCGCACTGATCTGGATCAAAGGACTGTATCCGCCCTTCTCCCGGTGGATTGAAAAAATCCCAAAAGTCACCGGTTATATCCTGACATGGATTCTGGTTCTGTTTATGTCCATAAATATGCTGGTCTCCGCCGCCGCATTGATACGCTACAGCGAAAGGAACGGCGGTCCGCCCGCAGCCAGCGGCTGGGAGCATGTTATAGACACCCACTTCGACGACCAAATGATGCAGGATCAGTTCCCAAATGCCAAGAAAAAATAGTCCGGGCACGCAGATGGGGACACCCTGATACGCAAAAGGGGACACCCACTTTTGCAAATGGGGACGTACACTTTTGTCAAAAGTGTACGTCCCCATTTGCTGCATCTGCCACTGTCTCCCGGATGATTTTCCGGATCGGCAGCACGCTTGCCGGAGTTACCGACAACTCGTCTATCCCCATCTTCACGAATGTTTCGGTCAGCGTGGTATCTGCACCCAGCTCCCCGCAGATACCCACCCAGCATCCGCTTTTGTGTCCATTTTCTATGGTCATCTGAATCATTTTCAACACCGCCGGATGGTGGGCGTCGTAGATCGGATCCAGCTTTGCATTCTGACGATCGATAGCCAGGGTATACTGGGTCAGGTCATTGGTCCCAATGCTGAAAAAATCCACCTCTTTTCCCAGTTCCCCGCTGATCATGACGGCTGCCGGCGTCTCAATCATTACGCCCTGTTCAAAGTTTCCATAGGGGATATCTTTTTCGTCAAACTCTGCCTTGATCTCCTTTACAATGTCCTTGATTCTCTTTACTTCATCTACGGAAATGATCATCGGATACATGATTCCCAAATTGCCGTAAGCACTGGCACGAAGAAGCGCTCTCAGCTGCGTCTGAAAGATCTCCGGACGGTCCAGACAGATTCTGATAGCCCGGTATCCCATAGCCGGATTGTCTTCCTTATCAAGCCCGAAATACTCTACCTGTTTGTCGGCTCCAATATCCAGAGTCCGGATAATCACCTTTCTTCCGCCCATCATCTCCAGTGCAGATTTGTAGGCCTGAAACTGCTCTTCTTCAGTTGGATAATCCTGCTTTTCCAGATAGAGGAACTCACTCCTGAAAAGGCCAATCCCCCCGGCGTCATTGGCCAGCACCTTCGCAATATCTCCCACGCTTCCGATATTGGCAAACAGCCTGATCTTCTTGCCGTCTCTGGTCACATCTTCTTTACCCTTCAGTTCCTGCAGAAGAGCCTTCTGGCGTTCCTGCTCGTCTTTCTTTTCCTGATAGGCAAAAAGAGTCTCTTCGTCCGGATCCAGGATCAGTTCTCCCTTAATTCCGTCAATAACAGCCATTTTCCCATTCATCGTTTCCGAAGTATGAATACCGATCAGCGCCGGGATATTCATGGTTCGGGCCAGGATTGCCGTGTGGGAGTTGGCAGAGCCAAGTTCTGTTACAAATCCTAACAGCTTGGACTTATCCGTCTGTACCGTCTCGCTCGGCGCCAGATCCCGGGCCGCCAGGATCACCGGCTCATCTCCCAGCTCTCCGGCCCCCTGCCTTCCCTGCAGGATACTGACCACCCGCTCCGCAATATCCTTGATATCTGCAGAACGGGCTCTGAAATACTCATCATCCATCTCTGCAAACATCCTGGAGAAATTATCTCCCGCAACAGCCACCGCATACTCTGCATTGACCTTTTGTCCCTCGATCATATTCCGGATTGAATCATGAAAATCTTCATCTTCCAGCATCATAGAATGTACTTCAAAGATTGCGGCATTGACCTCGCCCACCTCTTTCAGTGCTTTCTCATACAGCTGATTCAACTGCTCCACGGCTGCTTCCTTTGCCTTTTCAAACCGTGCAAGCTCAGCTGCTGTATCTGTGATGCTTTTTCTCTGGACTACCTGCTCATCCTTGGAATAAAACAGAATCTTCCCAATAGCGATTTCTTTTAAAATGGATTTTCCCGTGTATTTTTCCATTCCAGGTTCTCCCTTCTTCCGTATCTGACAAATTACAGATTATTTTTGAAGAACTCTTCCATTGCAGCAATCGCCTCATTCTCGTCCGGTCCTTCTGCAGTAATGGTCACCTCTGTTCCGTGCTTGATCCCCATTCCCATTATGGCCAGAAGCTTTCCTGCCTCTGCCTTCTTTCCATTGCCTTCCAGCATTATTTTTGACTGAAATTTCTTCACTTCTTTTACCAGCACTCCCGCCGGTCTTGCGTGGATTCCCAGTTCGTCCTGAATTGTGTAGGTCATTGTTTTCATAGTTCATTTCTCCTTAATTTTTATATGATTTTTTAAGCTTCTCTATAAAGGACCAGCGCCTCATAAGGCTTCAGGCGGATCCGCTTTCCATCCATCATATGATGCTCATAATTACTCAGGATACATGTATAGTCTTTCAGCGACTCATCCGCCTCCCAGGTCACTTCTTTCCCGTAAAAATTGTTGATCACCAGTAATTTCTGGTCCCGATAATTTCTCCGATATGCCAGAACCGACGGATGCATTTCATCCAGCGCTTCAAAATCTCCATATCCTACGATATCATATTTTTTTCTTAAAGTAATCAATTTCTGATAATAATGAAAAATGGAATCCTCGTCCTTTTCTTCCGTTTCCGCATTAATATATGCACAGTTGTCATTCACTTCAATCCATGGCTCTGCCTGGCTGAATCCTCCGTTTTTCTGATCTGACCACTGCATCGGTGTGCGGCTGTTGTCCCTGGAATGGATCGCAAGGATCTGATATGCATTTTCTCTTGTCAGCCCCTTTTCCTGCAGGATCCGGAAATGATTGATACTCTCCACATCCCGGTATTGCGAAATGTCATGAAAACCGGGATTGGTCATCCCAAGCTCCTCGCCCTGGTAAATATAGGGCGTGCCTCTCATACAATGGATCACTGTGGCGAGCATCTTTGCCGACTCCTTCCAGTATTCCTTTGTATTTCCGAATCTGGACACTACTCTTGGCTGGTCATGATTACACCAGAACACTGCATTCCATGCATGATGTTCTGCCATATGTGTCTGCCATTCAAATAAAATATGCTTCAGCTTACAAAAATCAAATGGTACCATTACCCATTTTTCATTTCCCATGAAATCCACCTTCAGGTGGTGAAAGCTGAACACCATGGACAGCTCTTTTCCATCCTCCGACGCATAACGATAACAGTTCTCCAGAGAAGTACTGGACATTTCCCCCACCGTGATAATCTCGGCATCTGTCCCGAAAGTAGCTTCATTCAGCTCCTGCAAATACTTGTGGATATTCGGTCCATCTGTATAGAATCTTCGCCCGTCCCCTTCAAGATCATCCCGGAATTCTCCCTTGCTGATCAGGTTTACCACATCAAACCGGAACCCCTTGATGCCTTTTCCCATCCAGAACTTTACTACATCCTGGATCCTCCGCCGCACTTTAGGATTGTCCCAGTTCAGATCCGGCTGTGACACATCAAAAAGATGGAGATAATACTCATCAAACTGTTCTACATATTCCCACGCGCTCCCGCCAAATTTGCTCTCCCAGTTGGTAGGCGGAACTCCGGGCTTTTTCCCTTTTTTGAAAATATAGAAATCTTTGTATTCAGGGTCGCCTGCCAGAGCCTTCCGGAACCACTCATGACGGTCTGACGTATGATTAAATACCATGTCCAGCATCAGACTGATTCCCCGCTTCCCCGCTTCCCGGGACAGCTCTTCCAGGTCCTCCATTGTACCGTATCTTGGATCAATGTGATAATAATCTTCCACATCATATCCATTATCCTTTTGGGGTGATACGAAGAACGGCGTCAGCCAGATATAATCCGCCCCCAGCCGCCGGATATAATCCAGCTTCTCCGTCACCCCTTTCAGATCACCCAGTCCGTCGCCATCACTGTCATAAAAGGATTTGGGATAAATCTGATAGATCACACTTTTCTTAAAATCCACCATGTCAGCGCCTCCTATGCAAATCTGATCACTGTAGTCTCTCCGGCTTTTCCATCCATACCTGAAAGATATTCTGCAGTTTCATAATTTCCTTCATCTGTCACAATAAATACGGTTACTGTCGGATGACCGGCTGCCCGGATCTTCTCCGGATCAAAACGAATCAGCGGCTGTCCCTGCTTCACTGCTTCTCCTTCCTTTACAAGAAGTTCGAATCCGTCTCCGCCCATATCCACAGTGTCAATTCCTACATGGATCAAAAGCTCTGCACCATTGTCCAGCACCAATCCGCAGGCATGCCCGGTATCCGCCATAACTACGCCCACCTCTGCATCTGCCGGAGACACTACCGTATCACTTTCCGGTTCAATAGCGATACCATTTCCCATCACACACTGAGAGAACACTTCATCCGGCACTTCACTGATCGGGATTACCCTTCCCGTCAGACCAGCCTTCAGCTCCACTGAAGCCTTCTCCCCGGACTCTGCCCCGATGCTTTCTGTCTGCGGCAGTTCTTCGCTCTCTTCACCGCAAAGCGCTTCTTTAGAAAGCTTTCTGCTTCCCACAGCCATGGTCAGAACAAACGGCACTACGATCGCAACCGCCATTGCGGTCAGAAAATACAGGTAGAACGCCGGCTTAATAGAGAGGATTCCCGGAAGTCCTCCCACACCGATACTGAACGCCTGCACACCGGCCCCGACAGAAATCATAGCTGCTATGGCAGAGCCGATCATACCGCATACCAGCGGAAATCCATATTTTAAATTGACACCAAAGAGCGCCGGTTCCGTAACTCCCAGATAACAGGATATGCACGCCGGAATATTCACCTGCTGGGCACGCTCGTTTCTCTTCTGTAAGACAGACATTGCAAGAACCGCTGACCCTTGCGCGATATTAGAAAGTGCGATCATCGGCCAGAGGATTGTCCCGTCATACAGATTCGTAAGCTGTGAATCGATAGCGTTGGTCATATGATGAAGTCCTGTCATAACGACCGGGGCGTACAAAAGCCCGAATACACCTGCAAATGCCACGCCAAACGGAGACATTAATCCATTATAGACTATGTTTGCAATGGCATCCCCGATCTTCCATCCGATCGGTCCCACAACAGTATGGGCAATAATAACCGCCGGCACCAGCGAGCAGAACGGAACCACGATCATACTGATCACTTCCGGGCAGTGCTTTTTGAAGAATTTTTCCAGATATACCAGAACAAACCCGGCCATCATCGCCGCAATAACCTGTCCCTGGTATCCGATCATCTCTACTTTTGCAAAACCAAAATCCCACACCGGAATATCTGATGCCGCCGTATCAGCCACGCTGAATCCGTTCAGAAGCTGGGAAGACACCAGCGTAAGTCCCAGAATAATACCAAGGATCTGTGTTGTTCCCATCTTCTTCGTGATCGACCATACGATTCCTACCGGCAGCAGATGAAATACCGCTTCTCCGATAAGCCACAGGAAGCTATAAGTCCCGGCCCAGAACTGAGAGATATCCGCCAGGCTTTTGGTCCCGTCTGCAAAAAAATTAATTTCACCGATTATGTTTCGGAATCCCAGAACAAGACCGCCGCAGATCAAGGCCGGGATAAGCGGCGCAAAAATTTCCCCCAACGCACTCATGATCTTCTGCAGCGGATTCTGATTGGTTCTGGCAGCAGCCTTCACCGCATCCTTGCTTACACCTTCAATCCCCGCATAAGCTGTAAATTCATTATAGAAGACCGCCACATCGTTTCCAATAATGACCTGGTACTGTCCCGCCTGGGTAAATGTCCCTTTTACGGATCTGATCTTTTCAATCGCCCTGGCATCCGCCTTCTTCTCATCTACAAGAACAAATCTCATTCTTGTCATACAGTGGGATACTGCCTGGATGTTCTCCTTCCCCCCGATCAGTTCAAGAAGCTGCCTGACATCCTCTGTATACTTCGCCATCTCGTACCTCCTCACACATTCCTTCACTTGTTTGAACAAGCCAACTATAGCATACTTGTTTAAACATGTCAATCTCTTTTTCCTTGACTTTCCTGCATATCGAGATATAATGAAAGCAGCTGTTTAAACAAGATATACTTCTACAGGATGTGAGGAAATGCCAAAAGCAAAATATCATGATATTTACAGGGATTTAAAGCAGAAAATCGAGGATGAAGAGTATACCTATCAGGACTTTCTTCCTTCTGAAAATTCACTGATCCAGACCTACCACTGCTCCCGCAATACGATCCGCCGGGCCATCAGTCAGCTGGTCAGTGACGGATATGTACAGACCATGCAGGGCAAAGGCGTACGCAATATTTATCTTCCCGTTTCCCCCACCTATTACACGATAGGCGGCATTGAATCTTTTAAGGAGGCCTCCCTCAGAAACCACCAAAAGGCACGGACGCATGTCCTCCAGTTTATCGAACTAACCGCTGACGAAAAAATCGCCAGACAAAGCGGTTTTCCTGTAGGTTCTGAACTGTATTATGTCCAGAGACTCCACTATTTAGACGGAAAACCGCTGATCATCAACCACAACTACTTTCTGAAGAGCGCGGTGCCCGGCCTTACGCCCGAGATTGCCGAAGATTCCATATATGATTACCTGGAAAACACGCTCCATATGACTATCGTCAACAGTAAACGAGTGGTAACTGTTATGAAGATCACCCAGATTGATGAAAAATATCTGGAACTGGACGTCAACGACTATAACTGCATGGCTGTCATTACCAGCCACACCTACAACAGCGATGGCATCATGTTCGAATACACTCAGTCCCGCCACCGGCCAGACTACTTCCGTTTCCAGGACAATGCGGTCCGTAAGCCCCGGGCATGATTGCCGGAGATACAAAAAACGAAAAAAAGTAGAAAGGAGTCCCTTTATGGCAATCCAGTCTTATATAAATCAAAAAACCTCCATCCCCACGGATGTCCTGTCTCTGACCGGTCCGGAAGTCCTTGCCAGAGCCAGGCGTTTCCACAGCACCATCCCCGGATACCAGCCCACTCCACTGGTCTTTCTTGACCATCTGGCAAGGCGTCTGGGCATTTCATCCCTTCTGGTAAAGGATGAATCTCACCGCTTTGGCCTGAACGCCTTCAAATCGCTGGGCGGGAGCTTTGCCATTGCCCGCACTCTGGCAAAAAAGCTTGGCTGGCCGGAAGATGAGGTCACCTTCGATGCTCTCATGTCTCCTGAGGTGAAGGAGAAGCTTGGCACACTGACCTTCGTTACCGCCACCGACGGGAACCACGGCCGGGGCGTAGCCTGGGCTGCCAGTCTTTTAGGCCACAAGTCGGTGGTCTATATGCCAAAGGGCAGCTCACTGGAGCGCCTGGAAAACATCCGCGCTCAGGGCGCCTACGCCGAGATCACAGACCAGAATTACGATGGCGCCGTCCGTCTGGCTGACCAAATGGCAAAACAAAATGGCTGGATCCTGGTCCAGGACACAGCATGGCCCGGATACGAAGAAATCCCTGCATGGATCATGCAGGGATATACTACCATCGCCCAGGAAATTTTCGGTCAGCTCAAAGAAAATAATCTGCAAATGCCCACCCATCTTTTCCTTCAGGCGGGCGTCGGAAGCTTCGCCGGGGCTATGCTTGGAAGCTTTGCCGCAAGACTTGGCGAAGGCTGTCCCGTCACCTGCATCGTTGAGCCAGACAAGGCAGACTGTCTGTACCGAAGCATCCGATCCGGGACCATCACTCCGGTAACAGGTGATATGGACAGTATGATGGCTGGCCTTTGCTGCGGTGAGCCCTGTACCATAAGCTGGGAAATCATCCGCAGAGGAGCCGCCGCCTTTTTCTCCTGCAGCGATGATTACTCTGCCAGAGGGATGCGTCTGCTTGGGCGCCCGGAACCGGGCGATCCTCCAATCGTATCCGGCGAATCCGGAGCCGTCGGCGCAGGTATCCTCGCTGCTCTTATGGAAGATAACACTCTTTCTGATATCCGGCACTCCCTTGGATTAGATGCACATTCACGGGTGCTTTGCATCAGCACCGAAGGTGATACCGACCAGGCCAATTACCAGATCATTCTTTCCTGTAAGGGTTAGACATACTAATTGGGGACGGGGGATTTTAAGAAATCCCCCGTCCCCAATTACAATCAGTCATGGATCTTATAATTATTCAGCAGCATCTCTGCCACTCCCGGCGCCTCCGGATCGTGGTGCCCCTTTCCTGTATCCAGCGTCCACAGACTGTCCATTTCGCCGTCTGACAGCTCGAAATCAAAGATATCAATATTTCCTGCAATCCTCTGTGGATTCGTGGATTTCGGCAGAACGATCAATCCGTCCTGCACCTCAAACCTGAGAATAATCTGCCCTGGATTCTTTCCATATTTGTCCGCCAGTTTTACAATATCCGGATGGCTAAGAAGTGTCTCATCCCCATGTCCCAACGGCTGATAGGCCTCAATCTTTACATCATTCTCAGCAAGAAGCGCACGCAGCTCTTTCTGCTGGAAGAAGGGATTGCACTCCACCTGGTTTACAGCAGGCATCGTCGCAAATTGCGGCACAAATTCCTTCCAGATCTTCGGTGTCATGTTGCTGACGCCAATGGATCTTATCTTTCCTTCCGCCTTTGCTTCCTCCAGGGCTTTCCATGCTCCGGCCACATCCCCGTAGGGCTGGTGCAGCAGATACAGGTCTACATAGTCAAGCCCCAGTTTTTCCAGAGATGTTTCAAGACCTTTCTTTGCTGCTTCATATCCATAATCCTGGAGCCAGAGTTTGCTTGTGATAAAAATCTCTTCTCTGGGAATCCCGCTGTCCTTTACCGCTTTTCCCACCTCAGCTTCGTTAAAATATGCGGCCGCTGTATCAATATGACGGTATCCTGCCTTTAACGCCCGGGTTACCGCTTCATATGTCGCTCCATCATTTGGGATAAGGAATACGCCAAATCCCACTGCTGGTATTTTATTTCCATCATTTAAAGTTACCATTTCCATCGCACATACCTCCTGAATCTTCCGTCTGTTTTCCCGGGAATCCTTTCGTCCTCCCTATCTATATTCTAATGTGCGAATCTGAAAAAGTACAATGCCAATCAAGCACTAAAGTATAACTTAAATGCATACTTTTTATTGCCGGAATCCCTCCTCCAGTGCCGCAATCAGATCCTCCGCCTTCTCAATGCCGATAGACAGCCGGATCGTGTTGGGTCTGATTCCCTGCTCCGCCAGCTCTTCCTCCGTACACTGGCTGTGGGTAGTGGTAGCCGGATGGATCACCAGGGATTTTACGTCTGCCACATTGGCCAGCAGGGAGAAGATCGGCAGATTGTCGATAAAGGCCCTCGCCTCTCTTTCTCCTCCCTTAATCTCAAAGGTAAAGATGGAGCCTCCGCCCTTGGGAAAATACTTTTTGTAGAGTGTATGCGTTGGTTCGCCTTCAAGGGACGGATGATGCACAGCTTCTACTTTTGGATGCCCGGACAGATACTCTACGATCTTCCGTGCATTTTCCACATGCCGCTCTACCCGGAGAGACAGTGTTTCCAGCCCCTGGAGTAACAAAAAGGCATGGAAGGGCGAGAGTGTGGCTCCCGTATCCCTAAGGAGTACCGCCCGGACATAAGCCGCAAATGGCGCTTCCGGCGCCGCCTCTGTAAAAGTGATCCCATGATAGCTGGGATTTGCTTCGGAAATCCAGGGATATTTCCCAGACGCTTTCCAGTCAAACCGTCCGCCATCGACCAGCACTCCTCCAAGGGCCGTCCCATGCCCGCCGATAAATTTCGTCGCCGAGTGTACCACAATATCCGCTCCGTACTCGATGGGCCGCACCAGGTAAGGCGTCGCAAATGTGGAATCCACCACCAGAGGGATCTGATGACTGTGTGCGATCTTTGAAAGTGTCTCCAGATCCGCCACATTGGAATGCGGATTTCCCAGAGTCTCGGTAAAAACCGCCTTTGTATTTTCCTGTATGGCGCCCTCAAACGCCCCTTCCTCCTCCGGATCCACAAAGGTGGCTGTGATACCCGCTGTCAGCGGAAGCGTGTGGGCCAGCAGATGATAGGTTCCTCCATAAATATTCCTGGATGCCACGATGTGCTCTCCGGCTTTCGCAAGCGCCTGGATCGCATAAGAAACGGCCGCCGCTCCTGAACTTACTGCCAGCGCTGCCGCTCCGCCCTCCAGCGCTGCCATTCTCCTTTCAAACACCTCCCCGGTAGGATTGGTCAATCTTCCATATATATTTCCCTCGTCCCTCAGGGCAAATCGGTCTGCCGCATGCCGGCAGTCTTCAAATACAAACGACGTGGATGCATAGATCGGGACAGCCCTGGCTCCGGTTGCCAGATCCGGATTTTCCTGCCCGATATGTACCTGCTTCGTCTCAAATCCCCAGTTTGCCGAATTTTTAATGTCACTTCTGCTCGTTGTCATGATATCGTCCTCCTTTTCCGATATCCTACCACGACGGTCTCATTCCCGCTAATACGTAAAAGAAATAGCCGGCTATAGGCTGAAGCTATAACCGGCCATTTCTCCAATTGAGATTTTTCATTATCTTATAAATTTTTTACAAACAGCGCCCGGATCGCATTGAGCACCGCAATGATCATAACACCCACATCGGCAAAGATAGCCAGCCACATGTTGGCGATCCCCAGTGCGCCAAGCAGCAGACAGATCAGCTTCACACCGATGGCAAACACAATATTCTGATATACGATCCGCAGACATTTCCTGGATATTTTAATCGCTTTGGAAATCTTCATGGGATCATCATCCATCAGTACCACGTCCGCAGCCTCGATAGCTGCATCTGATCCCATGGCCCCCATAGCGATCCCGATATCGGCTCTCCCTAACACCGGCGCGTCATTGATGCCATCGCCCACAAACGCCAGCTTTTCTTTCTCTGATTTCGATGCAAGCAAAGCTTCTACCTTCTCTACCTTATCTGCCGGAAGAAGCTCGCTGTATACTGCGTCCAGCCCAAGCTCTCCTGCTACCTGTTCTGCGACTCTGCGGATATCTCCCGTCAGCATAACTGTCTTTTGTACGCCCGCTGTCTTTAATTCCCGGACCGCCTCCTTTGAATGAGGTTTTAAAACATCTGAGATCACAATATGGCCGGCATACGTCCCGTCAACCGCAACGTGTATAATAGTGCCTACCAGATGGCATCCGATATATTCAATCCCCAGACGCTCCATCAATTTATCATTTCCCGCGGCCACCTCATGGCCGTCCACCTTTGCCAGCACACCGTTTCCGCTGATCTCCCTGATATCTGTTACGCGGGAGCGGTCAATCTCTTTTCCATAGGCTTTCTGAATACTTCTGCTGATCGGATGTGAGGAAGCACTTTCCGCCAGCGCCGCATACTCGATCAGCTTCTCGTCTTCCATCTCATTATGGTGAATTCCATTGACTTCAAACACTCCCCGGGTCAATGTTCCCGTCTTGTCAAATACAACAATTTTTGTCTGAGACAATGTTTCCAGATAGTTAGACCCTTTTACCAGGACTCCTGCGTTGCTGGCTCCTCCGATCCCCGCGAAAAAGCTGAGCGGAATACTGATAACAAGCGCACATGGACAGCTGATAACCAGGAAGGTAAGCGCCCGGTAGATCCAGATATCCCAGTCCGCCGCAAGCCCCATCCCCATCATTCTGACCAGAGGAGGAAGAAATGCAAGGGCCAGTGCCGCATAACAAACCGCCGGTGTATAGATCCTTGCAAATCTGGATATAAATTCTTCAGATCTGGACTTTCTTGAACTGGCATTTTCTACCAGATCCAGGATTCTGGAAACCGTCGATTCCCCAAACTCTTTCGTAGTCTTTACCTTCAAAAGCCCTGTCATATTAATACATCCGCTGATAATCTCATCCCCTGCAGCAGCCTCTCTCGGGATGCTTTCTCCTGTCAGCGCACTGGTGTTCAATGTGGAGGATCCCTCCAGGATCACGCCGTCGATCGGAACCTTCTCTCCCGGCTGCACCACGATCACGCTTCCAATTTCCACCTCGTCCGGATCCACCTTCTCAAGCTTTCCGTCCTGCTCCACATTGGCATAATCCGGCCGTATATCCATCAGTTCACTGATATTTCGCCGGCTCTTACCCACCGCATAACTCTGAAACAGCTCCCCGATCTGATAAAACAGCATAACGGCAATCGCTTCTGTATAGTCTCCACTCTGTTCATAAAGTGCAATAGCAATGGCTCCGACCGTGGCAACCGCCATCAAAAAATTCTCATCAAACATCTGGCGGTTTTTTATCCCTTTGAAAGCCTTCAGCAAAATGTCATACCCGATGATCAGATACGGTACGAGATACAGGACGAATCTTGCAATTCCCGTGACCGGCGCAAAACTCAGCGCAATCAGCAAAGCCGCCGAGATCAGGATCCGGATCAGCATCTTTTTCTGCTTCTTATTCATAGCACTACTCCTTGCTTTAAGCGGATTATAAGAAAATCTCGCAGTCGTCTTCTACCTTCCTGCAGTTTTTCAGCACATCCTTCATGACCGTTTTTGGCTCATAGCCCTCCTCAAACTCCACGATCATCTTCAGCATCATGAAATTAACAGTTGCATGTTTCACCCCTGCGGTATTATTTGCCGCTTCTTCCATTTTGTTTGCACAGTTTGCACAGTCAACGTCGATTTTATACGTCTTCTTCATTTTCCCGCTTCCTTTCCCTTCATTCTCATCTCAAACAATTAATCATTTGTTTAATCGTTGGTTTTATTATATGCACAGTATCAGGATATGTCAATCCCTTAGCCTAAATCTTTTTTACTTTTTTATTGCGCCGTCCCGGAACCTATAATAGAATAACTTATAAGATGCCAGAGGCAAAGCCTGCAGTCTGGCATTACATCAGCAAAAGGAGATTCTACCATGACAGACTACAGACTGCCCCACGACCACGGACAGAATATCGAACAGAATCTGGCACAGCTGCCCAGTATTGATGATTTTCAGACAGTAGCAGATATTTTCAAACAGATGGGCGATGGGAGCCGTGTACGTATCTTCTGGCTTTTATGCCACTGCGAAGAATGTGTGATCAATATTTCCTCCATGGTAGACATGAGCAGTCCCGCCGTCTCTCACCATCTCAGACAATTAAAAACCAGCGGCCTTATTACCAGCCGCCGGGAAGGGAAAGAAGTATATTATAAAGCCGCCAAAACTCCTCAGGCACAGCTTTTGCACCACGTTATCGAACAGATGATGGAGATTGCCTGCCCGTCTTCATAAATGAATATTAGATGCGGCCCACACCGTCCATGGCCACGCAAATCTCCATGATGATAAATAAAATCATCCATACAGCGGTAAACGCATAGGCCCAGTATCTCTTTTCCGGCCGGTTTTCCTGCCACCAGCCGCGGATTTCATTTCTTTTCCGGAACAGGATTACACATGCCGCTGCAAAAAACGCCAGCGCAATCCCGTACTCTACAGCCGACCTGGCTGTCTCCGGCAGCTGCTTTGTTACTCTCCCCAGAAGATCGCTGAATACCATGTTATTGATTACATGGATCAGGGCAGACCATTTCAGAGAATATTCCACCGCAACATAGCCAAATACCAGCCCTGCCCCGAACGCAAACAGCCCCTGCAGGAAATTTCCGTGCATCACGCCAAACAGTACTGCCGACAAAACAATCGCAAATCCTTTGCCATAGGGGAGCAGCCTGTCCATGATAAATCCCCGGAATACCACTTCTTCTGCCACAGGCCCTACCAGTGCGGTATAAAGAAATAACGGCAGCGTCCCGCTGATGGCCGTAGCGTTCTGTGCTGCTTCCGCCAACGTGTATCCCAGGGGATTTAATGCTGCTTCCGCCAGTGCTGCTGCCGCCATAAAGATTACCTGACAGGACATAAACACACAGAAAATACGCAGAAATGCAGGCAGCTTCATCTCTTTTCTCTCCTGCCACATCCTTTTAAGACTTCCTCTTTTGCGATACCGAAAAAACAGGAACAAAAGCCCTGCCGCAGTTCCCGCAATACTCAGGATTCCCGCATGCGCTCTTACACTCTTGCCCAATTCCGCAACCACTGTCCCGGTCTCACCGCCTCCTGCCCTGGATAACATCATCACACTCCTTACGATTGCAAATGTAAATGTTACCCCTGCCAACAGCACATAATAAACCAGAACATCTCTTGATATCTGATTCACCAGCTTTTTTATTTCTTTCTTCATTCCGTCTCTCCTTTTGCCTTAACTTTTCAAATCCTTTTCTTTTCGCTTTCTACTATAAGGCAAAAAAGAACAGAGCACCCGTTTTTCGTTGCAAACGGTGCTCTGTATGTTGTAAACGGCACACGGAGAGCTCAGGCTTCCCGCTCCTTCTCCGGCAAAAGCAGTAAAATCTCTGTACTGTACACTCTTGTGCCTTTTGCAGTTTCAATCCTGCACTGCACACTTCCCTGATACTTTTTTGCCGCATAGGTCATATTCAGGATCCCAAATCCGTGATTTTCCGGATCTTCTTTTCTGGTACTGCCAGGAGACACAACTTCTTTCTCCTCCGTGGGATTCCGGAATGTGATAAACAGCATCCGCCCCTGCTGCCTGATCCGGATATCAATCCATTTTTCCTCCAGATCTTTCACTGCTTCTAATGCATTATCCAGCGCATTGGCAAAAATCGTACACAGATCTGTCGCTTTTATCGTAATCTCCTCGGGAAGTCTTCCTTCCAGGCTGATCCTGACGCCGCCCGCCCTTGCAAGCACTTCCTTTTCATTAATAATTGCATCCGCAATCTCATTTCCGCTGTATATTGTCTGCTCTGTTTCACGCAAGGCTCCCGAAAGCTCCCCCAGATACTCTTTAATCCGCTCCGTTTTTCCGTTTTCCGCCAGTTCCTTCAGGCAGAGCAGATGATTCTTCATGTCATGGCGCATTTTACGCACCCTGGTCTCCCTTTCCTGGTATGCCCGGAAATGCCGGAGCTCAGCCTGCAGATAATGCTCTCCTATCGTAGTCATATACTGGTAATAGTCTTTCTGATTCCCCTGCCATACCAAAATGACCACAGACATTTCCAAAAACACCGACGCGAGGCTTCCAAATCCGGTAATCACTCTGGCCGCAGTGCCGGATATGCCCGTCTGTGTGACCGCCATCAGCATCGCTCCTATCACAAACAAAAACACCCCCGCCGCATGCAGGAAGTTTCTCTCCCACTTCCCCAGCCTCCGATAAGGCTCATCCAGCCGGAGCAGGTGCACGGTCTCGTCTCGTTTCCAGTAAATGATCAAAACAGCGATCCAGAACAGCGCGTCCACTGCATACAGCCAGCCGCCTTCTGACGGATATTTCCCCGTCAGCGTATATGGGACCGCATAAAATACGGATACGATCCCCATCAGGAACCCAAGCACAGGAACCGTCAGGAATATTCCCCGGATTCTTTTTTCCCTTCTTACGATCACCATGTAAACAGCAAAGAAGCAAACAGGGAAAGCCGAAAAGATATCCTTGCTCATTCCCGGACATATCTGCACAAACAGCGTTGGCACAAGAAACGCTACTGCAAACAGGATCTTGTTCCTTCTTCCCGACATTCCCGGTTCCAGGTAAACCACTCTGCTGATACACACAAGCGCCAGCAGGATCTCCGCTGCAGATATACAGTTATAGATGACCATCCCCCATTTTGCTCCCATCATTGATCTCCCTCTTTCAGATATCGGATCACCGCCCCCTGAAACGCCGCTCTTTTCCCTCTCCCCACAGGGATCTTGCTTCCGTCTGCCAAAGCGACCTCTTTCCCGTCAAAAGACTGTATCTTTTCCAGATTTACAATGTAACTTCTGTGCACTTGAAAAAAAGCTGTTTCCGGTAACTCTGCAAGCTGTTCCTTTAATTTTTTCCGAACCAGAAAACGACCTTTTTCCGTCTGTATATCCAGATATACATTTTCACTTTTAAAATATAAAATTTCATTTAGCGGAAGATAGAATTCTCTTCCGCTCTGGCTGACCAGCAGACGCCCCCTGTCCCTTTTCTCATTTTCCACCGCCTCCAGCGCACGGTGCAGCTTATCTTTTTCCAGAGGTTTCGTGAGAAAACGAAAGGCTCCAACCTCATATCCTTCCGGCGCATATTCACGATGACTGGTCAGAAGGATCACCGGCGCCTGACATCCTGCGTCCCGCAATGCTTTTGCCGTCTCAAATCCGTTCATCCCCGGCATTTCTACATCCAGAAAAATGCAGGTGTAAGAAAACGGCTCTTTTTTTACCGCCTCCTCAAGCTCCTTTCCGTCAGAAAACGCCCGCACCTCCAGATCCAGGCTGCGGTAATACGCCTCCAGCTCTTTTCGCATGATTTCCAGAAAAACCGGCTCATCATCACAGATCCCGATTCTCATCATTATCCCCCTCTTACGTTTTTTACCATTCTAGCATAAATGTTCTTCTGGCGAAACTGATATTACTGCAAAACGGCGGCACGGGTTTCTTCCGTGCCGCCGTTTCCCATATACTTATATTCAATTTTACCAGCATCGCCGATACCATGGAGATCCGTATACACTTGCGATCTTCACCACATCTCCAGTATGAGGCGCGTGAATCATCTGCCCGTTTCCAATATAAATTCCAATATGGCTTCCGTAGCATACCAGATCGCCAGGCTGCGGGTCACTGACCGCTATGCCACAGCCTCCCTGCGCCTGGGATGTCCTTGGCAAAGAGATTCCCGCTACTGCATGGCAGTATTGTACCAGCCCTGAACAGTCAAAGCCTACACCCGCCGTTGTCCCTCCATAAACATAGGGTACGCCCAGCTGGCTGTATGCCGCATTTACAATGGTCTGTGCCACAGACGTATTTCCGCTGGAACTTCCTGTAGATCCGCTGTTTGATGTACTGCCGGAGCCTCCGGAACTGCTGCCGCCATCCGTAGTACCTCCGGAACTTTCTTCCGAAGCAGTGTCCGTATTATCAGCCTCTCTGGCTATCGCCTCCTGTGCCGCCGCTTCTGCAGCTGCCTGGATCTGTTCATCATAGTCTGCAATCTGGGCCTTTGTCTCCTCCAGCTGCGCATTTAACTGGGTTTCCTGCTCCTCATAGTCTGCCTGCTGGCTTTCCAGGCTTGCCTGTTCTGTTTCCAGCGTGTCCTTTAATTCCTGGATCTCATTCTGCGTCTTCTTTAATTCCTCCAGCTGCTGCCTGTCATAAGAGTGCACATTGCTTACATATTCTGCCTTATTCAGAAAATCCGAGAAATCCTTCGCCTCTAAAAAGACTTCCCAAAGATCCGATTCCCCATTTTCATACATATACTTGATCCGGACTTTCATGTCTGCATACTGCTGTTCTGCTTTTGCCTGTGCTTCTTCCAGATCCGACTGTGTCTGCGTGATCTTCTCTCCTGTCTCGATCAGCTTTTCCTCCATCTTTCCGACTTTGTCCAAAAGCTCGGTCAGCTGTGCCTGCAGATCTTCCGCTTCACTTTCCGCCGCGGATTTCTGCTCTTCCAGGCTATCCTGTGAAGGCGCCGCCGTTACAGAGGTCACGACCAGGCAGGAAACCATTACCGCTGTGGACAGAACACCTGGCAGCCGTCTGATGATTCTCATGTTCCACCTTCTTCCCTGACTTTTTTCCATTTACTTGATAACTATAGCACAAGAAGACGGCGCCGGCAGACTTTTCACAATATCTACACAGAAAATTCACATCTTAAGACACCGTTTCAGCTCCTCTACATACAGCTCTCCCATTTCGGTAAGTATCGTATTTTTCTTTACAATATATCCGATCCGCATGATACTGTTCCGGTTTTCCTCGTCATCCCGGAACGGGACTGCCAGGAAATCATTTCCGTTTAATTCCTCGCAGATAATACCGGAACACAACGTGTATCCGTTCAGGCCGATCATCAGGTTCAGCATCGTGGCTCTGTCATTTGCACGGATCATCCGGGAGTATTCATTGTCCGCCAGGATTTCCTCCGCAAAATAAAAGGAACTGTTCTCTCCCTGTTCAAAGGACAGACAGGGGTAATCCCGAAGCTGGTCAAAACTGATCCCCGCTTCACCGGCCAGCGGGTGGCGTTTCCATAAATAGACATAAGCCCGGCAGTCAATCAGGTGATGAAATACGAGCCCCGATGACCGAAGCAGCTTCTCTATCCACTTACGGTTAAAATCACAAAGGTAAAGCACGCCGACCTCACTTTTCAGATTACTGACATCCCGGATCACTTCTTCTGTCTTCGTCTCCCGGATCGCAAACTCATATTTTGACATATCAAAAGCCTTTGCCATCTCCACAAAGGCCTTTACGGCAAAGGAATAATGCTGGGTCGAAACGCCGAACTTCTTTTTCCGCCTTCCGTTTTTCCCGTACTTTTCTAAAATTTCCTCGTACTGACCATACAGCTGCTTTGCATAGAGCAAAAACTCTGCCCCGTCTGTGGTCAGCGTGACCCCTCTGCCGGTGCGCCGGAATATAATGATTCCCAGCTCCTTTTCCAGTTCCTGTACCGCACCGGATAAAGAGGGCTGGGAAATATACAGAAGCTCGGCCGCTTTATTCAAAGATCCTGTCTCGGCAATAGTGATAAGATAACTCAGCTGATTGATCGTCATGACCTTCAATCCTTTCCTATATATCTCAAAGATGGATTCATTCTACTATATCCGGACATCTGATGCAAGGCGTCTCCCCCCACGCTCTACTCCTGCCCATATGCCTTTACAAATCTGATTCTTGCCTTATCCGCCACCTGCTCCGGCCGCATTTTCCGCACTGCTTTTTCATCCAACTCCTGCAATGCTCTTTTACAGGCTCCCTGCCGCACCAGCTCTATCATTCTTTCCTGTTCCTCTATCCGGCTTCCCAACATCCGTCACCTCCATCATGTTTTCCCTTCAGGCATAAAAAACTGATGTGATGATTCTACAGAAATGTTGTGATCTTCCTGTGATAGATCTATGAAATAATTCTGATGATTCTGTGAGCATTCCGCCTTCCGGACGCATCAGCACGTCATCAGACGATACAATGCCTGTGCGTACAGCCGGGCACATTCCATCATCTGCTCCAGATCGATAAATTCATCCGCCTCATGAGCAAGCTCCGGCTCTCCCGGGAACACCGGTCCAAAGGAAACAAAATTCTCTACGTCCCGGCAGTAGGTCCCGCCGCCGATGGTGATGGGCTCTTCCCGTTTGCCGGTCACGTCTTCGTATACATCCAGAAGGATCTGTACCAGCTCCGCATCCTTCGGCACATACAAAGGATCCCTCATTTGCCAGTACTCCGGTTCAAATCCGTATTTTTCGCAGGTCAGGCAGATCGTTTTCCAGATCATCTGAAGATCCACATGGACCGGACAACGGATATCGATCTTTGCCTCGCTCTTTCCTTCTTCTATCGTAAGGATCCCAAGATTCATGCTCAGCTTTCCTGACAGCTGATCCTCGCAGGCAATGCCTAAGTTCCTGCCTTCCCAGCCGTCTCCAAACAGTGCGTCCAGGCTTCTGAAATATTCCTGCTCTCTTGGATCAGCAAAGGAAAGCTCCTTTAAAAATCTTATCATGGGAAGGATTGCATTTTCCCCAAGCCAGGGCTGCATCGCATGGGCGCTGAGTCCCGGGAACCGAAGGTATAAAGCATCTTCTTTCCAGTATGATTCTCCCTGGGGGCAGGCGGTCAGGAACTGTTTCTTTACATCTGTCAGGATTCCTTCCGCACCGCCAAGCCACACCTCCGCCAGGTTCGGAACCGCATTGATCACGGTTCCGCCTTTTACTTTGATGATGTGAAGACCGTCCTTATTTTCCGGCTTTTCCCATTCTCTTTCCATCTTAAAACGCAGAATCCCTTTTTCCGCATGGATCACAGAAAACATGCCATCCGGCGAAAATCCAAGATCCGGGCCTCTTTCTTTGGTCAGATAATATTTAATGCAGCGGTGTCCGGTCTCTTCGTCACACCCAATGATATGCCGGACATGATTTTTTAACGGAAGTCCGCTTTCCCTGACTGCCTTCATCGCATAGAGCGCAGCAATCATTGGTCCTTTGTCGTCTATGGTCCCGCGTCCGTACATCTTTCCGGAACAGATCTCCGGTGCAAAGGGTTCTTTGGTCCACCCATTTCCAGGCGGTACCACATCGATATGAGACAGAATACCCACCTCTTTTCCTTCGGTCCCAAACCCTGCGGTCCCTGCATAGCCGTCATAATCCTTTGTATCAAATCCCAACTCTTCCGCCAGCTTCAAAACAGCGTCCAGCGCCTTTCGCACTTCTGCTCCAAACGGCTTCCCTTCTCCTGCGCTGTCCGGATCGATCACGCTTGGGATCTTCACCAGATCTTCCAAAGACCGGATCATATCCTCCCGGTAGGATTCAATAAGTTCATTGATTCTTTCTTCCATGGTCTACTCCTGTTTAACTCTTTGAATCGGTACTAAATAACCGGAATGTATTTGTAAAGAATCCATACAATGCAGATCCTGCAATCAATCCAGCCGAAATAACATTCAGGTTCTTTCTGCCCTCATCTCCGAACACCTTTTCAATGATTACACGAATCCCCATAAAGATGAGTCCTGCGACACCTGCGATCGGATTCGTAATCAAAAGTCCTGCTGCCAGCATAATACCAATCTGTCTTTTCAATCCGCTAATTAACTGAATAACGCCACCTACACATGCAAAAATAATGATATTTCGCAATACTTCCGAATTTACTCCCGCTTCAATCGTTGACTGATATACAGAAGCTACTGGCGGAATTCTTCCATTGGACAAATATGCGTTCCAGAAAATGAATACCGCAATAATCGCCACAAAACCTCCCAGCATTTCTGCATAATACTGCTGCTTTCTTCCTGTCGTTTCAAATTGAGGATTCTTTCCTCGCCCTCTTAGAATCCATCCGGTTTTCAAATCATATCCCATATCAGCAAATGCCGGTCCTGTACAGGCTGCGTAGCCTGCCAGAAACGCCAGCGCTTCTGGCGGAAATCCAATAAACATCGCAATAACCAGAAAAATAACAACTGTTGCCATTGCAGGAAAATATCCGGAATGCATTGCTGATATTCCTACCAAAATCTCTGATACAAGTGCTGCAATCATTGCGAAAATCACCCAGATAATCAATCTGCCAATACTCATTTCCGCATACAATCCACCAATCAGAGCCATAATGACCGCACCAATGATATAAAGGATCGCTCCTCTTGCTAAAGCCTTTGACATATCCTCCGCTGTTCTTGTATAAACATACGGTTTAGTTCCTTTGTCTTGCCGGGATTCGGTCTCTATTTCTTCTGCCAATTCCTCTATTGCTTCTTCCACTTTATCTTCCGGCACTGCAGTTGCCTCTTTTAACTTCTTTTCCTTCTTCTCTTTATATTTCCTGGCAATCAGAAGTCCGGACTGCACCATCGCCACCAGACCGGCGCCCACCATAAATCCCTGCGGCACATAATAGTCTCCCAGCGAAAACCCAAACCACGTCGGCCAGTATCCATTTAAAATCAGACCGATGCAAAATGCGGTCAGCGCTACGATATTTCCCAGACCGCAGACTCCTATGATATCCATGGGTAATCCGATAATAGTTCCGCCAATACCAATAGCTATTCCCGACACCAACATTACAGCTTTCTTTCCCAACTCTGCTGCCGCAAGGATGGTCTCTGCTGTGGCAATACCGATAGGCCAGGCTTCATTTGCCCCCATCAGCGGTGTGTCAAACATCCAGTACATCATAGTAATATCAATCAGAAATGCAATAACACCTCCGATTAACATTCCATTTACCATATCCGGCCGGTCAAACACCCATATAATCGAGACACAGACCAAAAGAACATTTCCTGCTCCAAAGGTTGCACAGGATATTGCCGTTTCTATAATGTTCTGTGCATGGATATTTCGGAACTGTTTTGTGAACTTTAAAGGAATCATTCCTATCAGCACTGCAATCAAAGCTCCTATGATGGATGTATTCGTAGAAAGTCCAAATTCAACGATCAACTCCATTCCTATGATCGCACCTACAATAGATGTTAAAAAAATTACAACCAAAATCGCCGGGGTATACGCCTTCGGGTGGGGTTTGGAACAATAATAGTCTATCAGTTCTTCCTCTGTGTTAAAATGCAGCTTTTCTCTTTCGTTCTTCATCTCTCGACCTCCTCATTCCCGTCTGTTGTCAATCAATATCCTGCCACCCCTAATTCCTTACAGATTTCCCGCACTTCAGGATGCTGGTAAACTCCGTCCTCTTCAAATACTTTCCCATCCAACAGGATCGTCGGTTTCAGGATCGTTCCGTCCGTGTGGCTCGGTGCATCCCACTTCTCTGCCAGGATAGATGCTCCCTGGCTGCCGATACCGAATTCGATGCCGCCAAATACTCTTTCGTCCTCCACGATTCTTCCGGTAGGCGCCATCACGCCGGGGTTGAATCCCAATGAATAATGAGCCACCCTATAAGATGCCGGATCATTGTAACCTGCCAGCCAGCCCCGGAAAATGTCCGCATCCCGGCCGCCCTCTACTTTTGTCACAACACCTTTTTCTACCGTCAGTTTTACCGGCGCGCTTAAAAGGCCGATTTCTGCTGGCGGCCATAAGGCCCCGTCAAATACCAGTGTACCATTGATCGTAGATTCCATACAGTTCCAGCTGATCTGTCCGCACATCATATTGGACTGCCCTTTTTCAATCGCCTTTCTTCCGGAGTGACGGACTCTTCTTCCCTGCATCTCGCCTCTTAGATCCGTTCCGTTCTTGCTCAGGATCTGTACCGTTCCGGCCTGTTCAATGATGGATTTCATCTTCTCACCCATCTTAATAACCAGGTCATAATCCACGTGAGTGATACAGCGCACGATCATATCCACATCCATTCCTGTCAGACAGGTATAGCGGCATCCGCAGGCCAATGCCTTCTGCCAGGAAAGCGTGTGCTGGACATTCTTATCCGCCAGTTCGATCCACACGTCTGCCTTGCAGGCTGCTGCCTGAAGCGGAAACGGCGGGTCGATACAGGTCTCTTTTGCCGTCGGATATTCTACCAGAACGGGAACCGCATCAATGGCATAGGCAGCGGCTGCCAGCGCATTTGCAACCCGCATATCCGTGGAGGTATCCGCTGTCACCATCACAGTTTCCCCGGGTTTTGCCAGCATTACATCCTGCACCAGCTTCATTGCTCCTTTATATAACTCATATTTCAGATAATCATCCAGAGGTTCAAATCCCAATCTTAATTCCATATCTCACACCTCCTAGTAACCTGCCACCTTCATCCTCCGGCAGAATTCACGTGCTTTTTCATCCTTATAGATTCCGTTTTCCTCAAATACTTTTCCGTCAAAAATCAGCGTCGGCTTTAAGATCGTTCCGTCCGTATGACTTGGTGCATCCCATTTCTCACCCATGATGGCTGCTCCCTGGCTTCCGATACCAAACTCGATGCCGCCAAAAACTCTTTCGTCTTCTACGATTCTTCCGGTAGGAGCTGTCACACCAGGATTAAATCCCAGAGAGTAATGTGCCAGCCGATAGGATGCCGGGTCGTTAAAGGATGCCATCCACTCTTTGAGTCTCTGCGCATCTCTTCCGCCTTCAATTTCCGTCACCACACCATCCTTCAGTGTCAGCCTGATCGGATCTTTCAGAATACAGATGTCAGCCGGCGGCCATAAAGCGCCATCCAGCACCAGCGTCCCGTTAATCGTAGACTCCAAAGGGCACCAGCTGATCTGACCGCCCAGCATGAACGGATATCCTTTAATGGTTCCTCTCTGTCCGGAATGACGTACTTTTCTGCCTTTCTCATAAGCCACCAGATTGGTCCCATTTTCACTTTTCACTTCGATCTTATCAATCTGCTCGATTGTTGCCTTCAGATATTCGCCGAACTCGATCATAGCGTCATATTCCACATTTGCCACGCATCTGGTCAGCATATCCACATCCATCCCTGTCAGGCACATATAACGGACGCCATTCTTGATCGCCGCCTGCCAGGACAATGTATGCTGTACTGTCTGGTAAGCACATTCAAACCACACATCCGCTTCCATCGCCGCTGCCTGGATCGGCTTGGGCGGATCGAGAAGGGAAAGCGGCGCAGTCGGATATGTAATGCATACGGGGATTGCATCCAATGCATAAGCAGCTGCCGAAAAGGCATCCATAACCCGTTTATCACTGGATGTATCTCCGGTAACCAGAACGTTTTCGCCTGGCTTTACAAGCATAACATCCCGCAATAACACCATCGCTCCTTTCCAGGTTTCATAGGCAAGATACTCATTTCTTGGTTCAAATCCCAATCTCAGCTCCATAATTTCCTCCTGTTCTTCTGATATTTCTCGCTTTTCTAATTTCTGACTAATTGCTCATTTGGTTCCCGGCGCCGGAATCTCTGTTTTCTTATAAAAAAAGACGCAATTATTCAAAAATCTATTGCGCCTTTGCTTTAAAAAGTTTGAAATATCAGAATTATAATTTAGTTTTCTTTTTATACCTTTTATTCATATGAATTGTATTTATATTTTAAATATAATCCATGTTTTATCTGGTTTCAAATTATGTATTTTTATGCCATTATAAATTTAATTTATAATGAAGTTTTTATCTCGTTGTTGTATAATTTTTTATAATATCATTTTGCACACATGTATTGAACAGAAAGAAGCGATGGACATGCTAGATTTTCGTCTGGAAACATTTTTAGACCTATGCCACAGTAAAAGCTACACGAAGACCGCCGGAAATCTGAATATAACCCAGCCTGCTGTATCACAGCATATCCGGTATCTGGAACAGTATTACGGCGTCAAGCTTATTTTATACCAGAACCATAAGTTTTCTCTGACTCCGGAAGGCACTTATCTGTTTAAAGAAATTTCCGCACTGCATATCCGTTCTCAGGAAATCCGCGACAATATCCAGAATCTTTCCTCCCTTCCGGATATTCCTGTGATCCGTATCGGTGCCGATCCTACAATCGGTGAATTTATCCTTCCGAAACTGATTTCTTCCTATACACGGAGGCACCCTGACCGCAGGATCTCCTCTTTCATTGTTTCCTCGGAACAGCTGGAGCAACAGCTTCTGCAGGGGGGAATTGATTTCTGCATCACCGACTGTTTCGATCTTTGCCCTGAAATGAAGCACCGCCCCTTCCGCCGCGAACCGGTCTGCTGTGTCTGCAATCCAGCCCATCCGCTGGCCGGACAGGAAGTTTCTCTATCCCGGCTGCAGTCAGAAAATATCGTTTACAGGGAAAAGGATTCTCATGCCTATGAAATTCTGAAAAACGCTTTTACTCGTCTGGGATATGATCTGGATACCTTCAATATTTCTTTTGAAACCGGAAGCATGTACTCCTGTATCCAGTATTTAAAGAACAGTCAGTCGATCTCTTTTCTGTACCGCTGTGCCGTCGAAGAATCTCTGGAAAACAATGACCTGGCTCTTATTCATGTCAAAGAATATAATGAATCTGAGGACTTCTACTGCATTTATCCCGGTACACTAGAGACTTCTGATGTGCCCTGGGACTTTCTTGAGTTCTGCCTGACACAGCAGATGCTGTAGGTAGATTTTCTGTTTTTACTGGGAACAACATTGGGAAATAAATACATAGAACAATAACAGATTTCGAATCGTTTGGATATAACAAGATTTTAAATAGACAAATTATTTTTCACTTTGAAGTAGTTCTAAAAATTCTCTTGGAGTTACTACAAATGCTTTCTGCGGGAAGTGTTTAATATTGCCTGTTACCAGGTAAGCCGACGGGTCATTTTTTGTAAGAACCACTTCATAAAACGGTAAATCTTTCATATCCGGCAGCACTTCGTCTGCCGGATACGGCAAAATCTTTTCTGCAAGATTTTCAATGGCATCGATCAGAGACTGGATCAATTCTTCTGTAAATGAAAACTTTTTCCTTCGTAAAACAGAGTGATACTCCCATAGTATTTCTTCACTAAGTAACGGAATAAACTCTTTATCAAATAGCTTTTCCACAATCTTTACCGTAGCCGAATCTTTTTTACTTGATAACAATGCTGACACAATCACATTAGTGTCGATAACTGCATATATCGGCTCTTTACGCTGTTTATTCAATCCTTCCCTCCTCTCGCACTCTGGAAATTTCTTCATTAATTTCCGAGAGTGGCATATCCTGTATTCCATTTCTTCTTGCTTCATCCTGCAGAGCATAAAAAGACTTTAGACCTTCCACAGAAGCACTGTCCGCATTTTCTGCTTTAATCTCAAACGGAATTCTCCTTTCGCGTACAACAGCTCTGGCAAAAATGTTAAAAGCAGTAGTCGCATTCATGCCGAACTCGCTGCACAATTCATCAAACCTCTTTTTTAATGCTTCATCCATTCTAATACTGAAAGTAGCCTGCGCCATATAAGCACCTCCTTTTACTATTATAATAGCCATGAGCAAAACTCCACATCTTCAGTATTTATGCGGGGTTGCGAGGCATGGCAAACCTCTTTATCACTATGGATTTATAGAAACAATCAGCTCCGGATGGTATAATTAAGTTGTCAACATCAATCTACCTGAAAGGAGCTGATTGTTATCTATCGTCAAGAAATCATCCAAGATATCCGCCTTTTTACTTCCCAGCCTGCCGCCAGATTTTATGACTCCCTTTTCCTTAGTCTCGATCTGTCCTTTGTCCCGGAGTATCCGCATACTGGTCGCAGGGGCTTTTCCTCTCATTCCATGATCTGTGCTTTCATCGTGATGAAATGCGAAGGGTTTTCCATGATTACCGATCTGGTCGACTACCTTAATAACAACCTTCTTATTGCCCACTACTGCGGCTTTGATATTACGGCACCGCTTCCTTCTTACTGGACATTTGACCGCTTCCTGAAAAACTTTGATCATTCGGTTCTTTCTAGTATCATGGAATCACAGGTACTCCTTCTTGCCAGCCGGGGGATTGTAGACACTTCTTTTATCGGGCTGGATTCTACTCCGGTCGCCGCTAATACTTCCCAAAACAACCAGAAGTCATTTCTCCCGGATAAGTTCAAGCCTGACAAGCAGCCCAAAGCTGACCGGGACTGCAAGCTTGGCGTCCATACCGCCTCAAACAAGCTGAATGAAAAGAATTATGCGTTCTACTGGGGCTACAAAAACCATGTGCTTGTAGACTGTATTTCCGGGCTTCCCCTTTATGAGCTCACAACAACCGCTGATATCCATGATTCCTCTGTTGCTCTGGATATCCTTGCCAGTACCCATTCTTTTCTTCCCGTGACAGAGTGTACTTTTCTTGCAGACAAGGGCTATGATGTAAAAAATATCTATCATCAAGTGCATTCTTTTTATCAGGGCGAATGTATCATCCCTCTGAACAAGCGCAATACGAAAAACCCAAAACTCCTTCCGCAAGGAAATCCAATCTGTGAAGCCGGACTTGCCATGTGGAAAGATGGAACATTCTCAGATAACGGCCGTACACGGCAGAAATTCTGCTGTCCTTTAAAATCTTCTAAGCACGCAGACTGCCCTTGCCATCACAAAAACTTTTATAACGGAAAAAAGCATCGCGGCTGTACAAAGTACATGACTCTTCCTGATGATCTGCGGCTTTCCATCGACAGAGAGAGCAGCTATTTTAAAAGGAACTATTCTCTCCGTACAGAATGTGAGCGTTATAATTCCCGGTTCAAAAGCACGGGACAGGAACGGATGTGGGTGAGGAATCAAACTTCCGTTGCTAACCTAAATACATTTGCCCATATCAGTTTATTGGCTGTTGCGGTAGCTGTCATCACTACCCGTTCCGGCCAGTCATACCGCAAGATAAAAACGGTGAAGCGCATTGCATGAGTTTTTTAACTTCATCTTGTATGATTTGCGTAGGTTTTGGACTTACGTCAGCTTTACTATGCATAAAAATATTTTTCTTTCCTTTTTCTTGTACTGACAGCCAAACCCCAAATTTAAGTCAATACGTTTTGCTCATCTCTCTATTATAATATTAAAATGCAATAAAATTATCAATATTTTATTTAAAGTTATATATAAAAAAGTGTCTTCGACACTTCAACTCCCCTACCCCTCAATCTTGAGGGGATTAGGGGTTTCTTTTTGAGCTGTTTTCCTTCATAATAGTCTTATGAATATCTTACAGAAAATTTTTGCAGACCATTTTGAAGAAATGCTTTATATCCAACATCCCCGTGACTCTGTCATCGAAAATGTAGAAAAAATGATTCATTGTGGCGATCCTTCTTTCAGTGGCGCCATGTATGCCTGCCCTTCCTGCCGAAATTTCAAATTTGTCCCCTTCCGCTGTCATTCCCGCTTCTGTCCTTCCTGCGGCAACATGTATGCCATTGACAGGACTACCTCTATGTCTTTTAAGATCATCAATGTCCAGCATCGCCATTGCGTTTTCACTATCGCCAGGGAACTCCGTCCTTTGTTCTTATCTGACCGTTCTCTTTTAAACTGCC